>Ga0114973_10000797_pt1 | contig 23694 bp, 36 predicted proteins | sample M_140807_MF_Meta_FD_87025 | JGI IMG/M metagenome (GOLD analysis project Ga0114973, IMG submission 87025) | Freshwater microbial communities from Lake Montjoie, Canada to study carbon cycling - M_140807_MF_MetaG | ecosystem: Environmental > Aquatic > Freshwater > Lake | place: Lake Montjoie...
ACTTCCGGCGTACTTTCAGCAACTTCAGGTGTGGCCGTCACATCCGTGGTTGGCGCGGAGTCTACTTCCGCTAGGGCTTGGACTTCTTGAGTCATTTTTTCTGAATCCTAAGATTCCTCGGTCTACTGGGCCGATACAGTTTAATCTTACACTAAATCAAACAGCAATGCCTGGGTACACTCTACGCATGATGATTTTATACGTCAAGCCATAAGTTGTACTAGTCACATTCATTTGAACATAACTAGGAATGGTATAGGTCAAACCCGTTGGCGTTCCCGCTGTTGTCACAATGGCTGCACCTCCTGAAGTTGCAGACAATGTAAATGTTGTTGTGCCGTTTGTGGCAATGATGTAATAAGTCTTTGGATCGGTGTATCCCGTGATTGAGCCTGTACCGCCAAAAGTTCCCGCAATCGTCACTGCCATACCAACAGTCAATGTTGAGGCTGTGCAGCTAAACTGACCCGCAACGCCAGTAATTACCACGGTTGACAGACTGCCACCAACCAACCTTAACCATGCAGGGTTTGAGCCGGAATAGCTACGCAATGTGCCATTCATAATCGTGCCAGCATCAAAGCCAGTGCTTAGATCGGCTGCACCCGCATAACAAGTGTATTCATAAAGTGCTTTAGAGTTAGCCGCTGACCCTGTGCTTTCAGATGCGGGGATTGTGTAAGTGTTTGACCATGCGCCACTGGTAAGAAACCCGTTGGCAGAGTACATAGTCTCGTTGCCAAAGATGACGCTACCGCCAGCCACAGGCACAGTGAGGTTCTCGCCAATCACCAAGTCACGATTAGACGTAATGTCTGCGTTAATCCTTGGCAAATATAAATTGTAGGGATACTGTAGCGTTACGCCACGTTCAGCAAATGCTACAGCACTATAAGTAATGACGTTGGCCGCAGTGCCAGATGTCCATCCATAAGGTAATCTGATAACTGGTGAGCCTTCAATGCTTACAAAGTTTCTGCCATTGGCCTCAAAGTAAGGCGAGATAATCTCTGCCGCACCACCAGCAAGGTGAAACGCACCATTGGTTGTCGTGCTACTGCCACTCAACTCAATAACGCAGTCGATGTACGTCATGTTGTTTGCGTTGGTCTGAGTGATACCACGCAAGCATCCAGAAATGTACGCACGATTGACCACAACCGAGGTGCAGGCAACGCCCAAGTTAAGCTCAAAAGCTAAACCATAGTTACATTCACCAGCCGTATAGTTATCAAGACCAATATAGACGCAGCCCTTTATTTCACAGCCAGAGCCACTAAAGTTAGTTGCACGAATGTTGTTAAAGTAAGCGTAAGACGTACCCGTAGAAAGTATGCCGTAAGTTAAAAAAGCATCGGCTTTTGTGCCGTTAGACGTAAGAATTAAATTCTCAATAACAAAAAATTGTTTTGTCTCGGGTGCGGGTGAAACATATTGAATGTCAAAAATAGACGCTGTTGTTGATGTGTACAACTTTAAAGTTGTGGACATATCAAAACCGCTAATCTTTTTAACGGCATTGTTCTTACTGACTGTCAGACCAGAGTTTAGGCGGTACGTTCCCGATGGAATAATGATCTCTACCGCACCAGAGTTGATGGCTGCTTGAATCGCAGGCTGGCTATCAGCCACGCCAGTGGGGTCAGCACCCCAATCAAGCACGTTCACTGGCGCGCCAGTAATCATTGAATAAGAAACTTTTGTAAGCGCCATGATTTTTCCTTACTGTGCTGTACCAAAAGGCTCAACCCAATCAGGGTTATGAGGCCAATCAGCAAATGTTCTTGAGTCGCCTGTGACTGTGCTTGGAAGATCACGCAATGTCTGACGATATGTAGCCCACTCAGCCTTCTTAGGGATTGAGCAATCAGCAATCTGAGTCCAATCACAATCTTTTAGTAACTGGTTGCGATGACCACGAATGTTTGCCATTGCAGAGTCTTTGGCAACTTGGATTTCCTCTTCGGTTAAGTCAACCACTTGAACAAGCGAGACAAATTCACCATCATCATAAGCATCGCATGAAACCAACTTTTGCGTCAGTCGATCATGGGCCTTGAACAAAGTGACTTTCTTTGCGTTGTTCTCAGTCAAGAATTCATCACTTGGGCCACTGGCGGGAAATGATGTTTTGCTAAACAGTTCACGATAGTCGCCAACTGTGATGGGGTTATTTAAAATTGCAATTTGCATGGTATTTCCTTAGACGGGGCCTGTGTTGGGGAATGCCGCAGTTGGCGGTGTGAATGTCGTTGTGTATCGGGCATAGCCTTTGGTAACTCGTAGGTCATCTATGTAGCCGTTCATGGGATTACCGCCAGGCGTACCACTATTAAATCCATCAGCACCAATCATTGGCCTTAATGCGGGATTTACATAATTAGTTGAATCAGTATAGGTAGAACCAACCTGTGTGCCATTAACAAACATTTTAGTGCTAGTACCTGATCTTGCAACCGCAATGTGATACCAAGTATTTGCTGACAAAGAACTACCAGTAATTCGGTTTGCTACATTGGTGTAGTAAAACAAAGTGCCAGAAGAATTTATATAAATAGTAGGTTGCAAACCCTGAGCTGACGCTGGGCGACTGTCGTAAAATACTTGAACCGAAGACGTTGAATTTAGGTATAACCAAAACTCAACTGTAAAATCACCAGTACCAAACGCATACAAATCAGAACTTGCGGCATTTGAAACAAGATAATCACCACTACCATCAAACGCCAAAGACCCTGTTCCATACTTTACAACGCTTGTAGAAATCTGTGCGTTACCCACAGTTTCTAAGTCGTTCATCATGGCGTTGTCAAAGATTGCGCCATTAGTCATTGGCAAAAGCAAAGATGTTCCGCTAATAACAGTCAATGGTGCGGTAGATGGCGTAAAGTTGCTTGTGTAAACTGCCGTTCCTTTTACCAAACGCAAATTAGAAATATTCCCTACTAAATTGTAAAAACCTGATGTTCGATTTGTGTTAACAGTAACTGTTGCTGAAATATTTAAATTTGTTGTAAAAGAAACTCCTGCATTGCCTACACCATTAACATAAATTTTAAATGTGCCGCTACTGCGAACCCAAGCAATATGATTCCATGTGTTTAATGGGGGTGCAGTAGCAGTTCCAAGAAATCCTACTGGTGAACTATACGCACCAACATCACCCGTTGTAGTTCCAACATAAAACAGAATCCCGCCATTACTAACATGATTATCAATTTCTAAAACAGTTGGATAACTATTTGTTGCATTTTGATACACCCAACATTCGACTGTAAAATCGCCAGTTCCAAATTGAAATGCCGCATTATTTGTTGGCGCATCCAAATAATCGCCACTATTATCAAAGTACCCTGACCCACCAATCACGCTTGTGGAGTAGGCGGTAGAAGCACCAAATGGGTTGAAGCGTTGAACGCTTGTGTTGCCTGTTGCAGTTACAGTAAAGTTGTTTGCACTGTTGTCAATAAATCTGTTGGATTGGCAAGTCAACAATGATGTGTTTGTGATTGCTGTTAATGGTGTTGTGCTTGGAGTAAATGCGGATGTGTAAAGGGCTGTTCCTTTAACCAATCTAACATTTGATAAATACCCGTTGTAATAAAAACTTCCTGCAACAGTTGAGCCAATAATAAAATTATCCGCACTATTAGAAAATGACGCTGAAGATGTCACAGTTGTAATAAGCGCACCATTATTAAATAAACGAATACTTGAACCAGAACGACACACAGCAAGATGTGTCCAAGTGTTCTTTGGTACTGAACCAATAGAAGCATTTGAACAAATATCAAAAGTAGAGCCATTACTGCTACCAAAAAACCCTGCTGTATTAGCGTCAAGAAATATTAAATATGATTGTGAGTTGTTATAACCTTTGTTAATAACGCATTCGTTAGATGTTCCAACAGTAGAGTACAGCCAACACTCTAAGGTGAAATTACTAGAACCCAAATCTAAAGCAGTGTTGTCGGCAACAGTTAAATAATCACCACTACCATCAAAATAATTAGACCAATTAGACCCATAAGGCGAGAAAGAACCTTGGGTTGTATTGCCGTTGCGGGTGATGGTAAAGTTGTTTGTACTGCTGTCTAAGAATGTATTGTTCTGTGCGCCATTAGTCCCATCGCCATGCAAGAGCATAGTGACGTAGTTAAATTGTGCGTCAGGTGTAGCGCTCCCACCACCTTTGTTCAGTTTTTTAGACAGAAACATCAGGCGCTCCCTGCCCAATTTCCATAAACTGTGCCGCCAACTTGCCAAAGAATAACCACGTTTGTTGATGAGGCTTCAAGTGTTGGCGCAGCACCAGAACCAGCCACGTTGATCCAAGTGATTGTAGGCCAAGTGACTGTGTAGGTAACAGGGTTAACCATCAAAACGACAGACTGACCATCAGCTAATGATTCTGTAAAAGTAGTGTTAGCACCAAGTGTTTTTGTTTGAATTGTGCCGTTAGCAGGGTCAATCGCAGTGCCAGATAACGCATAGACAGTTTCTGTGTAGCTTGTAACTGTTGGGTTTGTCAGCGCAGGCGCAGAGTTTAAAACAACAGCACCTGTACCCGTAGAAGTTGTAACGCCCGTACCGCCTTTAAGCACTGTAATAACGCTAAGACCTGGGGTAATGTCAGAGATAGCCAGTTTTACTGTTGCACCGCTTTGAACAATCGGCAATACTTCCGTGCCTGCAACTGGCGTGGATGCGGCGGGTAGTGCGGATATTTTTGCGTCAGCCATGATTAGTCCTTATCAGTTATACAAAATCTCAATAAGAGAAGTAAATGGAGGTGCTGCACTAAACGTCAATGTGCCGCTTGCAACAGAATATGTGTTTCTATTTTGGTATACGCCATTGATATAGACAGCAACCACATTTCCTGAAATAGCGTATGCAACCGTTGATCCGTTGCCCGTGTAATTTGTAACGGACATTGCGCCAACGCCAAAAATATTGTCGTATGTGGCGATCAATACATCGGTTGAATCTTTTAAAATAAATTTATACCCAACAGGCAAAATCCAAATTTCACCGCCGCTAGGCACACGGCCAGCCGCATCCAAAATGACGGGGTTAGTACGTGCTACGTTACCTGTGGACGTGGTGTAACTGGCTTGTGGTGTTGTTGTGCCAGCCGCGTAGGTATACAGCTTGCCGCCGGTCAAAACTGCGCCGGTGTTGGTGAAAAACTGGGCCGCAACGCCGCCCACAGGGGAGAGAAATACGGCCATTTAGGTCACTCCAAAAGAATAAAGCTGCCGTCCTCTTGGACGAGATTGGCATTATTTTCGCACAGCAAATTGTTGACCAAACCAGCACGATCCAACGTGCCCGAAAATAACGTGACAATGCCGCCAAGGCCAATGCCTACTGCGTTACGGAGTGCAACACCAAAGCTCATTGCTTGTTAATTGGTTTGCAGTATACAGCGCCGTCATCAGCCACACGAATTGCGCTGACGCGCCAAGGAGCGCCAGTGCCCATGGGCAAATAGAACGGGATTGGTGTGAGAGCAGGGATCGGTGTGCTAGCAGTGGTGGCCACAGCAGCAGGGCCAATTTCCACATAGCAAGCTGTTGTAGACCAGATCACCACGCCTTCGGGGCCAGGGTTCCAATCAGCAGTGTTGCCCGCTGTGCCAGTGTAGGACACAGTGCGGCCTGGGAAGTCGGCTTTTGATAGAGGGTTGAGAAGTTCCATGATGATCCTTACGCCAAGAATTTCAATTTGTACAAAGTCCGGAGATATATCTCAACGATATTATCTATCAATTGTTGCAACGATGTATCGGATTTATCGCACACATCGTATCTTGCGGCTTCAATTTCAGCAAGTGAATCTTGCAAAAATTCAATGATATTGGCCGTTTTCTTAGCCGAATTCAAGGTAATTGGGCCAATTAAACCGTACCGGCCTTGGTAGGCTTCGGCAAAGTCATCAGCCGCACCAATAATGCGCTCATAAAAAATATTAAGTGCCACATGTTTGCTATAACTGCGCGTGTTCAAGTGAACACTGTGCGTTACATCACGGGCTAGGAACAAAAGTCCTATGAAGTCTGCGGCTTTCATTGTGGCATTCCTTGTGTCATTTCCATTGGCATAGACTCTTCGCGCATATCAGGCATTTGGTTCATCATTGACTGCGACTCCATGGCCGCAGCAACCACGCCCATGGCAATGTCTTGAATCTGCTCTTCAGTCATGCCGGCTTGCACCGCTGCAATGCGCTTAGTCTCAGCATCATAAAGTTTAATCTGAGCCTCAAAGTCCTTGCGCTCCAAATCTTGCATCTCAATAGACTTGCCGACATTCTGGATCATCTGGTGCATTTGCTCCATCTCTTGACCCATGGCCTGAATCTGCTGTTGTGCGGCCTGCAATGCTGGATCGTCCTCGCCATCCGACAAGAACTTAGGATCAATGGTCTTAGCAAAGCGTTTGCTCATCTCTTGGGCGCCAGGCCAATCCATGTTCTTGACAAACAAGTCACCAGCCACTTGCCACAGTTGGGGATTACCCTGTAGCAGTTGAGCCATGGCTTCCAGCGCCTCTTGGCGCTTGGTTGCGTAGCCTGGGCCAGTGGTAGCCACCACGTCGTACTTGCCAACGCCAGGGTTGTAGATTTTCTCCATCACAATACCCTGCTCGTCCATAATTTTGTTGACAGGCATTGGTTGGTCAGGGTTGATCTTGACCATTTTTGTTTCGCCGTCTTCACCAATGATGCGGGCAATGCGCTGGGTGTCGTAAATCTTAGGAATTAAGTCCACTAACTGACGTGCAACGTGACGAACTGCTCTGGTCAGGTTGTCACCATAGTGGAACGTGCCCACATCGCCCTCGCGTTGGCGTGCCAGAATGGCTTTTCCGCTGCGCTCGTTCGATCCCATGCCAAGAGAGGCGTTATATTGGCCTGTTGTAGACTTAATGTCCTCAGATGCGCCTGCTTTGGCCTGCAATAGACCGCTAGACGCCATTGGCGGTTGTGCCCGCTGGGGTAGTGGCAAGACCGCGCCTTGGCCGTCTGTAACGTCTGGATTGACCTCCAGATACGGCCAATTGTTCGTGTTAGCCGTCTTCCACTTATCCTCATAGCCTTCAAACTGGCCACCGTAGCCAATGAAAGGTGCTTTAGGCGCCAAGGCCAGCATTTCAGCTTCTTGTGACACCCAATAGTTGTACATGCGCTGGGCATCTTTGGCGTTACGCACCAAACCGCTGACATAGAGGCGGCCATCAACTTCAAACTCATTACCCACCACGCGAATGACTGGAATCCATTTGCCAGCCCATTCTTTTTCTTCAAGAATTTCATACCCGTTAATCTTGCAATACTTGACCCGTGGGCGCTCGGACATGCGTGATTTAACAGGCTTGCCAAACATGTCCTTGAGCATCTTGTCCTCGGGCGTGCCTTCAAAGGCCGACTGATTGCCAGGGTACAGGTTCAGTTTGGTGGTGTCGTACTCAATGTAGTAGTAACCCGCAATGCGCACCGTGTCTTCGTTAAGCCAGTTGCTGATCGACTGATCGCCTACACCAAGCGACTGCAAGGTAGAGATGGGCGCAGCGTCTGGATACTGGCGCTCGTACTCTGCTTTGGTCAAATCTTCGGTAATAAAACAATAAGTTGCATCCGCACCGGTTGGGTCTTGAATCAAGGGATCCATGTACACCGAGAACGAGTTACGCACGCGGCCAATCTTAATGTCTTGATCAAACGTGTTCTCGTCGCAATACTCGGTCATCAGGGTAATGTACCCTTCGCCGTAAGACACCTGATTCTCACACGCTGTGTCGTAGGCCACGTCTGCGTCAGAGATGTATTCAATGTGGCGAATCATGCCGTTGAAAATGTCTGCCACTTCCACGTCGGCGTTGTCATCCACTGGGATAACTTTAGCGCCTGGGCGGTTCTGACGCATGTCGTTTGTCACCTGACGAACGTGTTGCGGCAGTTTGTTGATTGTCAATGTCGGGCGGGCGTTAATTGTCTGACCCTGCACCGCACCACGGGTGGCTAATACGTCAGCAGGCCACTGCCAGTGGTTGTCAGGCGAGCCCGCGTAAAAGCGCAGGTCATCTATTTCATCTTCGCGTGACTCTGCTAGGGCAGAAACAGCCATATCCAACCGCGCACGGGCGGTTGTCAGTATGTCAGAGTCACTTTTTTTAGGTTTACCGCCAGCCGCTACGTTAGCGACTGCGACCATGCCTGTTGGATCTGCCATTAAAAACCCCTATTGATAAACTGAGGCGCAAGAACTAACAAACCGCCACAAACAGTTGCAACGGCGTCCATGATCTCTACACCATGTTGCTCACCGTGTCTATTACGCCACCAATCGTACACCTCTTTGCCAATCGCAAAGGCTGCAACCACCAATAAAGCCAGCGGCAGTTTTACCAGCGACACTATGGCTGCGATAACCGCGCCATAAACTGCGTGGTTGGCTTTGTCTTGGGGCAGCACTGGTAAGTTCATTTTTTCTTTGGCGCCGCGCGCTTGACCGCATACGCGATGGCCACGGCTTGCTTGACGGGCTTGCCAGCCTTGACTTCAGCGGAGACGTTTTTGCGAAAGGCTTCGGGTGTTTTTGATTTAACGAGTGGCATTATTTTTTCTTCGCTGTTTTGGCAGACTCTTTAAACGCCTTGGCAGTCGGCGCGCCCTTAGCGCCTGGCTGGCGCATCTTCTCTTTAGAGCCAGCGGCTATCCGAGCCTGTTTGGCGTGAATATTGGCATAAAGTCCGGGTTTGGTAGCCATGATTAACACTTCCATCGTTTAAGGGCAGCTTTAGCGCGTTCGCCGTCTTTGGCGTTGGCCGCTACTGCGCCCATTCTTGCACAAAATGAGTCCTTGCGACCTTGGTCTGCCTTGGTCTTGGGGTTAGGCGCTGGCGCCTTGAGGTTTGAGCCCGTGGCGGCGTTGTATTTCTCGCGCCCTTTGGCGGTCAAACCAGCACCCTTGCTGGTGGGCAGCTTTTCGCCCCGTCCAACGCTTAAAGATACTTTTTTCATGAACCCATCCAAGAAGTAGTCACCACGCTTCTGTCTGAATACATGCGGCGCTGCGTGGGTTCACGCGCCTCACGGTGGGCCACGGGGTAAGCAAACGTGACGCAAATCGCATCTGCCGCGTCAGGCGAGGCCAGCCCCCGTGCTTTCATGTCCTTTTTCGATTCTAAGAAGATTGTACCCTTAGAGTCGGGCTTCATCATAGGCGAAATTAGATCAGTTTTGAGAAATCTGTCAAGCGGAATTGAAGCCGTTTTAAGCCAATCTTTCATTGACCCCCACATTTCAGCCCTTTTGTTTCCATACATGATGGGGTTCTTAGACTTGTTCCCAAAGTTGATGCCTTTGATTTTGTAGCGCTGCTCTTTGAGCCTGTCCACAATACCCGCGCCTAAGCCGCCTTCGTCAATCACCACCAGCGTGGGCTTGAACTCCTCGATCACTTCAATAATATGCCCCACCACCGTCATGGTGTCGTCGCCCCTGTGCCTGTCAATCCGCACAATATCGCGCCCTTGCCTGATAGCAATCACTGTTGCATCCGCGCCGAATCGTGCTGGGTCTACGCCGATCACAATGGGCGCTGACTCATCTTGGTACTTAGGCCGCTTCATTGCTTCATCCACAATGTTGGCCGGTATGAACTGGTCGTCGCCCTCAGACGGGAACTGACCGTACACCTCGACGTGCGCTTGTGATGAATCCGGCCCATACTCGTCAATGATGCCCTGATACACCTGCTTGTCTGTGCCCTCAACCGTGCGGGCGTCAACTACCTTGGTTGTCCAAAAGCCTCGCTTGCTGTTAAACGTCTCGTAGAAGTACCCCGTGTTGCGCCGTGGGTTAGAGAACGCCATCCAGAACCTGTTGGGCGTGTTCTCCGTAAAGAAACCCGCCGTCACAGCCCAGATGCTGTCGTCAATACCTGACGCTTCGTCAAACACCACCAGCACACCGTCAAAGTTGTGCACTCCAGCATAAGCGTCTGGGTTCTCTGCTGACCAGAGCCGCCCCTCGACGCCCCAGTAGCGCGTGCCTTTCTTAAGATCACGCTCGACCAATTCCGTGAGCCACTTAGCCGGCATCAGTCTGGTTGCGCTTACCTCAAACCAGTGCGAATTGAGTGACATGGCCAGCCACTTGGTTATCTCGGCCCAAGTGACAGAGCGCAGTTGTGATTCACTGTTAGCCGAAATGATGGTTGTTGACCCTATCCGCGTACTGAGCATCCAGATCGTGATCCAACTGACTAACGCCGACTTACCAATACCCCGTCCGCTACTTACGGCGTGGCGTAGGGTGTTGAAGTCAATCTGACCTTTATTAGCGTGTATATGGTCAGCAATTTGCTGCAAGACCTCACGCTGCCATTTGCGTGGGCCTTTGAAATGTTCCAACGGCGTGCCTGCCTGACCCCAAGGAAACGCATACATCACAAACGCCAGTGGGTTGTCCTTGATATGGGGCGACCACAGCCGCGCCATTAACTCTTGTTCGTCAGTCGCGCTGTATATGGTCGATTGCATTGTGTTTGATCTCTACGTCTTGTACGTCCAGTATGCGCCTTTCGGCCTCGGCCAGTGCGCCTGTGATGGATATGCGCTGATCCACCTCGACAGATATGGCCTGCTTGGCCACCCAGCCGTGCTGGTGCTTCAAGACTTCTAACGCCATCTTAGCGTCGCCTTCCAGCGCGGCGCTCCTGACGATGTTGGCCATTTCTATCTCAGCGTCGGCTTTGCCTTTTTGCGCAGCCATTTCCACAACGGGGTCAAGTTGCGTGAGTTGTCGGTATTCGGTGGGGAGCATGCCGGCGGCCAGCGCTAGCGTGTCGCCTTTGAGGCCAAGTTTGGCAGCGTCGTACACCGCCTTTAAGCGCGACTCTGTTGCCTGCACATTGCGCGGTGTGAATGGAATTGAATAGAACATGAATTCTCCTGCGCGTTTGCGAGTGGCTTTATTCTACAAGAAAAAAAAAATTTGTTCGTGGACGCTACGTTTTTGCTGGCCCTTTGCCGTCGGCCCTACCCCCTCCCCCTTGGCCTGAATGTCCTTGCTGCAAGTAGGGTCTTTGCTGCGTGGGTCATTGTGAGTCATGCTCACGGCGGTCAGTCACACGCATCATGTGAGTCATTGTGGGTCATGGTTTTTAAATGACACACATTGACCCACAAAACACGCGGGTTTTAGTTTGTGGGTCATGTGGGTCAAAGTTCCGGCACTTTTCAGTCGCTCCGTAAACGGCGACCCACCATGCAACACTGTACGCCTATACAGTAGTTAATTAAAAATCTTAGTTATAAGAAAACATGACACACATTGACACACAATAGGTTTTTTTCTTTTATTTACGGGGCTTCCCGCGTGAGTCATTCCCGCGCCATTTCGCAACACACACGCAACACACATTGACACACACTTTATGCAACTTTTGCATAGTTGCAAAATAGTCGTTGACAGTGTAAAAGAATTGTTTACAATACATACACCGCGCGATAAAACGCGGTAAAACCTCAACTACAGTAAAGGACAGACATGAAGAACTTTTCTAACATTGAAAAATCCGCATTTCGCAAAGGCGAATACGTTGGCTATTGTGAAGGCCGCATTTATCACATCAGCAAAACTAATAGCAGCTATGGCACATGGTTTGCCCATGATCGGGATAACTATAACGATCAAATTTTTGCTTATGGCCTTGAATCTATGTCTATCAAATTGCAAGCAAAGGCCACAGCATGAAAAACGATATTTATGACATTCTCGCCGCCGTGCTTATCGGCTTACTTTTAACCGTGGGCGCGTTGGCCTACTTTGACATTCTTTGGAGTTAAAAACATGACTGATCTATTTCAAAACTTTCAAGGCGCGGACATTGACCGCCTTGTTTTATGTATCCAGGCCGCCCGCGCAGCCGGTCTTAGTATTGATAAATACACCTCCGCCGGTGTCAATGACAATTCCGGCAATGTGTGGCTAGCCTCTGAGGACTGGACGGGTTGCGTTTATTGCTCAATCGGTTTTGACGTTCAATGGTGCTTTACGTGCATGAATTGCGGCGAAGAATACGATTTTGATTCTTATCAAGAAATGATCGAATTTGAGACGGCTCAATATGAGAAGCACGACAGCGAGTGCGACGCCTGCGCCACTGAGACGGAGGCAGCATGAAAACATCAGAACATTTCGCCCTTGATGAGTGGCTGTCTTATTTTCCAGACGACTTGACCTATGACGAAATTATTGCCATTTTGCGCGACCCTGAAAACTCATGGTGTCACGATGATATTTCAGTTTGGGAAACAGTCGAGGACTGCACCTTAGATCAAGTCGCCGGTTTTATTGAAAGCACAAAGAAACATTTTGAAAGGGTAACAGCATGAGCAAAGAACAACTGCACGCGTTGAAAATGGCAATTTATCTTGCGGGCTACTTTGTTGAGGAACATCAAGACGATGGCACCGAGCAATGGCACATTGACAATGAGCGCGTCATTTTAGCGCGGGAAATATTGAAAAAATTAGAGGCAACACAATGAAAACTTATCAAGTAACTTTTAAATACGAAACTTACGCCACGTTTGAAGTGCAGGCCGCAGACCGCGACGACGCGGAAAACGCGGCTTATGACTTATTAGTAGAGGACGCGGGCGAGTATTTGCACACGGGCGAATGGACTGACACCACAGTGGAGGAAATATGACCTACGAAGTGCAAACCCTTTGCTACCCTGACACATGGGAAAACGCGTGGATAAATGACGGCGATGAAACGCCGGTTCAATTTGACACTTACGGAGCCGCCGCCGCAGAACTGGCAGACCACTTGCGCGACTTGGCTTATGCCGTAAAAAATGGCTTTATGGACGATTTTGACAACTCAGTTTATAGGATTAAAAAATTATGATTACTTTTGAACACCACGGAATAACTGTTAAATGCAAACCCGAGAACGCGATGCAATACCGCGCCGCTATGGACAAGCCGCCCAAAATCAAGGTCAAAATTGACCGCCGGTTTGACTGTATGCGCAGGCATTATCCCAAGTTTTATGTTGGCATGACCACGACGGCGGACTATGTGCGCGAGTATGAAAGCATCAACAACCATCAACACTTGATTGCTTTAGAGTACGTGCACGCCGACCGGCTCGCGCCTATATTAGACGCCGCCGCGCCTGAGGTTTTGGAGGAACTTGACCCCGACTGGACACCACCACCAAAACCGCGCAAGGCCGCCACCGCCGCCCAGCTACGCGCCGCGCTTGCCGGCCTCATTGACGCCATTGAAGACGGCGACCCGAGCGTTATCGCGTATCACGCTATCAGCGCGAAAGGGTTACTATGAACCCAGTCATTCAGGAAGCATTGGCACCGTTTAGGCCGTTGACCTACACCGAGCATTATTACGTTGACTTAGGCTATCGTTACGAACTAGGCAAGGCTGAAGACTACGAATACAAACAAGCGCAGGCCGAGGGCGCGCAGGCGCGCCGATTGCTTAACCGTGGCGCGATGGAGGCCATGATGAGATGATTTTTTTATTTGCGCTTATACTGGCGGCATTGATTGCCATCCTTCTTGATCTATGAGAAGTTAAGCCCCTAGCAATAGGGGCTTTTTTTTACTTCACAAGTTTCATGATGGGCGACTTATCCGGCTCACACAAGTCGCGCAACTCTGACTTGCTTCTGTTGACCATGTCAGGGGCGCAGAAAACGTGCTTTTTAGACGTATAGGCGCGCGACTTGAGCAGACCCATGTCAACCCAACCCGCCTCACGAAACGCGTGCAGCAAGGCCGCCACGGGCAATTTCATGCCAGTCGGGGCAACCCCAGTGAGGCGGTCACAAGCCGATTGCCACGGGCTTGCCAACACGCCGGACTTAAATTCACCAATTCGCTCGCGCATCATTTCCATAAGGAACGACTCAGCACCACTCATGCCCGTCTCAATCATGATCGCCTTGGCCTCGGTCATAAAGGGCGCAGCCCCCGCGTTAAACGCGCTCACGTCACGCTTATAAAGCCACGCCGCCACCGCAGACTTACCGCCCGCTTCAAACCATTTCCAAAACGATGCGCCATCCTCGGGCTCCATGCGGGGCGCGTCAGACCACAAAACAAACCAACGCCGGTCATTAGATGGAATGGTGATCGCCATGCGCTCATTAGAAAACGCCACCACTTGCAGGCGGTTCAAAGCCTCACAAGGCGCCATGCCCTTGCGCTGAATGGTCAGGTACTCAGGCGGCGCAGCAATGACGGGTTTCAAACTATTTTCAAGGGCGCGGCGGTCTGCCGCCTCGGGCTGGCGTAACTCATTTATGACCAACACTTCACACTCTAGGTGATAACCCCAAGGCGTGCTAATGTCTTTGTTGTCCAACTGTTTCAAGTTACCCGCGCCAATAGCCCAAAAGAACGGTGCCCAGAGGGTGTCCTTACCCGCGCCTGGATTGCCCGCGTGCAGCACGGCGTGATTGATTTTCACGTTAGGGTGTTGCAACTTAAACGCCATCACGTCAAGCACATGGTTGCGCTCACGCTCGTTAGGTATCAGATGCTCGGCGTGCTTGACCCACCGCGTCACATCACCGGCCACCACGGGCGGCCTCGTATCGCGCCAGCGGTTGCCGTACACCAAACCATCACGGGCGCAAAGGATTGTCTCGCCCGGTGCGTACGTCACGCCCACCAGTGTTTTCGCGCCCTTTTTCTGTCTGTTCTCGTCAAAGCACACAGACGCTTCGACCTTGCGCTTGCTGTTGTTAATTGACTTGCAATCAACATGGCGAAACAAAGCGTTAAACGTACCACGGGCAATTTCACGGCGATCTTGCAGATCAAAAAAGGCGTCGTCGTTTTGGATATAAGCAAAACGCTCATACCAGCCCTCTTTCTCTACGCGGTCTAATTGCTTACGCTCAACCTCAGCGACAATGGCCGCAGCCGCATCGGGATACGCCTCATTAGGCGTGATTTTAGACAATGCAGTGTCCATGGCCAACGCCAGTAGCTCATCACGTAAGCCCGGGGCGTGCTTAGGGCCACCACTCTCTGACACCCACTCAAGAAACGCGCTAGAGCCAAAGTCAACGCAGTGGCTATGCAGGCAGCAGTAGGCGCGGTTAGCGGGCATATAACGGCCTTCAGGGTTGCCGTCGGTATGCTCGGCTGAGTTGGGGCACATCACGCCAGCCCAGCCCTCTTGATTGGGTTTTGACAGTAACAGACCTTGGCCAGACAGCCACGCCATCACATCGTCAGCGCCATCGTCTGACAAGCGGATAGGTTTGAAGCCCACAGAGTCAGCAGGCGCGGGCACGACGCCAAGCGCGTCACAGATTTGGTCAAGTGTAAAGTCACGCGCTGGGCGAAACTCCACCAGCTTGGCGGCGAAGTTGTTGCGGTCGGGTTTCAAATTGATCGAACCAGGCAAGCGGAAATTGCGCACGGCGTTGATCGCGCCCTTGTCGGTGTAACCAGCGTCGGCGATGGCCTTGATCGCGGCGCTGAAGTCGGCCTTAGTGGGCTGCTCTGAGAACGCGTAGCCCCACTGGAATGAGCCCTCAGACGTTTCGATCTTCCACGTTGGCTCTAGTGGCGGGATGGCCGCCTTCGTGCCCACGTCATCCAACACCATGACAAGCACATACTCACAGTTAACCGCAGACGCTGAGACGTGGCCATCTTTAAAGCGGTCAATGATAAAGCTGGCAGTGTTGCCGTAGATTGCCCAATCGTCTTTGATGCGTGCGGTAGGCAACATAGCCGGCCATGTGCATTTGATCGCGCCATCTGCGTGGAATTGCAGTTCTTTGCCGATAGGCTTTTGACGCACGATCAGCGCAGTCTCGCCCTCTGGCGCCAAAGAAATTAAAAAATCAAGAAAATTCATTTGCCATACCTTTTCATAGTTTTTACTTCAGCGTTCAAAGGCAGGCCGTCTGCCCATGCTGGCGCTGTACACATCACACGTTTTAGATTTTGTTCTGCATCAGGATCAGAAGTCTCAAGTACGATTTCATCATGCACATGCAGCACAACGTCATCAAGCTGGCGCAGGGCGTGGCGAAGCAAGTCGTTGGCCACTGCCTGCGTTACATTTTCACATGCCAAGCCTTTCCACAGACGGGCGCGTGGCCATTCTTTTGCATCTTGCGCTGGCTTCCATGCCGCTTTGGCATAACTGACGCCATCTGATTCCAATTTGGCATAGGGGTAGCACAAAATGCGGCCAGAGGGTAGGGCATACCATAGGTGCTGACCATCGTATAAATATGTTATACGGCCAGCCTTAAATTCACGCCCCTTGTTGCGCATGGCGCGGGTGTAGGACTCTTCTAATGCCGTCCAATAAGGTACAGCCCAAGCATTAGCCCTGCGCCAGCCATCCACCATTCGTTTAGCGACTGGCTCGGGGAGAGAGATGCCATAGATACGACCCATAGCAGCGAAAGCACCGACGCCACCAGCAAAGCCGCAAGCCAACTCTTGAACTTTTCCAATTTGCCGTTGGTCGTCGGTGACGTCGGCGACTCGGACGTTGAAGGTTGCGGCGGCGTTGACTTTATAGACGTCTTCGCCGGTTCTAAAGAGATCCAATTTGTCTTGACCTCGACCGGAGAGCCACGGGTTGACTCGGGCTTCGATGGCTGCCCAGTCTGCAACGACAAGGTGCTTACCCTCGGCCGGTATAAGCGCGGGTCTGAGCATTCCTTTGAGAACGTCTGTGACGCGCTTGCCGTACTTAGGCACAATGCCGTGCCCCCTGACCATGGCATGCCGAACTTCGTCAGGTTTTTCAGCGCACTTGCGCGTAAAGTTATGAACTTGTGCGCCATAGCTGCTTGCTCGACCTGTTGCCGAGCCTCCAGCAAATACGAAGGCTCCGCGCACCCTTTGATCCTCTTCATCTGCCAGACCGGCGAGGCGGTTGAACTTAGCCACAGAGGACGCCCAAAGGTCGTCTGCGCATTGGATGACTTCTTGAACATCGGGTGGTACTCCATCACAGTTTAAAAGGTTGGCTCTTACGGTTTTGTCAATGCTGACCTTGTCGTCCTTTTGCATCAGCTTGCGCGCTTCTTCATCGACACGATCCCAGACCCACTCACGCATGCGAGGGCTGCGAACGCTGGTGATCACGCCGTTGGTCACTTCTTTAACAATCTCTTCAATCTCGATTAGTTCGTCTGACGCGTACTTGACTGCGGCGTGGCACAGTGGCACGTCCACCAGCACACCACGGTCGTTGATCTGCTCGTTGACGTGGTAGTCCAGCAGCTCCTCATCACTGAGGTCGCGCATGCCCTTGCTGATCGCACGCATGGCACGCACGTCCTGCTCACAATACTTAATCATCTCTTGCCTAAGTTCTGGCGAGTCTTTGAATGGCGGCACGCACATCAAGCGGATCAGTTGCGCGCCTCTGTGGTCTTTCTTCATGGACGCGCCAGCAAAGCGGCCAACGTCCTCTAAACTGCCAGGCGCACAATTGGCGCGGGCTTGTGTTGCAGTGCAATAGAACTGTTTTAGATCAAAGTCAATTTGTAATACATACCAAAAGATCAAGCGCTCGAACGCTGCGTTGTGCGCCCTGATCTGGCCGGTGTAACTGCGTACGCGCTCGGGGAATGGCTCAGACGGCAGCCACGTCACTACGTCTTCGTCGTCAAACGCATACGACATGCACAGCACATCGGTGCTGGCGTCCTGCGCGTAGTTGTATACGCCCTTGGAGCGTAGGTCGCATTCACTGCGCGTTTCAAAATCTAACCAAAGCATTGGCGTCTCCTTTCCAATGGGCGCTCATAACGCCCATCAGAAAGTTAAGCGATACGGCGGCGGCGTGCTGGCGCTGCTGGCTCGGCCTCTGGCTCAACAGGCGCAGGCGCCTCGCCATCCATGCTCACCCACTCGACAACTTCAAACACTGGCGTGTAAATCTTGCCGTAGGATTTGTGGGCGTAATGGTCTTTCTTCAGGCGCACGACAGGCACTGGCTTGGTCTGGTCTTTTTCAACCTGCTCGGCCAGAGCGACGGCCAAAGTTTGAACCGCACGCTTACCGCCCACTGACGTGGTGGTGAAGCGCGCTTCCATGCCCTTGTCTTCGCCAGAGATGCACTTGAGTGACATGCCGACCTGAGTCTCCCAACCTTTTTTGGCTGAAGGTGGCGCCTCATCCAACTCAGGCAATGGGTGGCTGACGGACACCATCTTCTCGCCAAGCACTTCACCATCGCCCCAAGCGATGAAACCATGCACGAATGAGAAAGGGTTGACCGCCCACACGGCGTCGTCTTCGACTTCGGTTTGATCCGCACCAAAGACCCAGTGACCGGTCTTGTCCATCTTAAGGATGACAACACCAGCAGGGCCGACTTCGGCTTGGATCGAACGTAAAGCGCTAGACAAAGTAGAAACAGCGGGTAGATTAGCTTGAGAGAAGGTTACTAAATTTGACATGATTTTCCTTACTGTAGTTTAGAAAGGGCAGCAGATAACTGTTTGCCCAAGAGCATCACTTCGGGTCGTGGATCATCCACGTTTGCCAAAGTGTTACCTGAAGAGATGGCAACAACTAAGTCTTCCGGTAGGCCGATCTTGCGTTTTTTAAGCGCCTTTTCGGCCTTGGCGGGGGAGACAACTGTTGTCTCCATCACTTCAGATTCTGTGAGGCCATACGCAAACAAAGCGATCTTCGCTTTCTCTTCGTCTGACCATGACCGGATGGCACGCTTGGCCACCAGTTTGTATTCGGGCAACTTGGCGCCAGACTCAAGCATCTGCAACGCCAGAGCGCGCAAGTCTTTAATCCACTCTTCCAACATATCAGCGGTCTTAAGATAATTGCTGATCTGCGGCGCAGGTAGCGCGTCGATCTGAGTTTTTAATGCACGCTCAACGGCGCCGGTCATCTTGGGACACACGGGCTTGGCTGCGCACCACTTGCAGTAATCGCCCACGGCCAACTTGGCGTCTGGCTTTTGTGATTCTTTAACCGCCTGTACCAACTGCAATTCAAACTCAGCAATGCGCTTAGGCGTTGTCATCCAGCGGCGCACCTGCGGCGGCTGCACAATGACGCACTCGATCTCAGTCACGCCCTCAAACGCCCACTGCGCTTCTGGCGTGCGCATGGCTGCGGCGGCGTAGAACATCAATTGCGGGTTTTCTTCAACCTCGACCATAACGCCGTCACCAAATTTCCAATCGAGTACAACGGCACGATTGCCAAGACGACCGATAAGGTCAGTAGAGCCAAAGACGCCGTCAAGCAAGTCACCAAAATTGACGCTTGTCTCGGCCTCGATTTCCATAATTCGCTGTGGGTCGATTGCATCTAACGCCTCCAGTGCTGGTTTGATTTTGTTGTCGATCAACTCTTGCGTCAGAACTTGATCTTCGTAGCGCGCGCCAAGGTAATGCTCAGGGGCTTCGTCACCCATGATAAGTTCGGCCATGACGTTGTGTAGCAGTGTGCCTTCGTCAGCGTATTTGTTGGATGGTCTTGGCGGCATTTTCTGCACCAGCGCCACACTGCCGGGGCAGTTAATGACGCGCTTTGCGGTAGAGCCGCCGACAATATTACTGTGCTGCATTAAGCGCCTCTTTACGTTTGTTAATTAAATCTTCATACGCTGTTTTGGCAAGCGCCGCTTGTTTGACCGCTGCTCGGTAATTTGACTTTGCGTTTGCAATTGCGTCTTTGGTTGTGGTAACCAAAAGATTGGAAGTTACGAGATTGTCTATAACTTTATATTCTTCATCGCTCACTTTACTGTCCTTTATTGAATTGAACTTGAATATTAGCACAGAAAATATTGTTGTGCAAATCTTTTTTACATGTATACTTCACGGCATGCGAGAAAAAGAAGTTGAAGTTTATTTTGATTGGGCGGTGCAACGCATCGGTGGCCGGACTTGGAAGTTTACATCTCCCGGACGCAAAGGTGTGGCAGATCGCATTGCGTGTTTACCCGATGGCCAGACGTGGTTTGTGGAATTGAAAACCAAAGGTGGCAGATTGTCAGAATTGCAAAAATTATTTCAAACAGAGATGGCGCTATTGCGTCAGAACTACACATGTCTATGGACAAAGGAACAAGTTGATGGTTTCATTACGACCGTATCAAGAGACAGCCGCTGACTTTTTATATTCACGCGACCGCGCCATGATCTTGGCGCCAGTGGGTGCGGGTAAAACCGCCATCACACTGACTGCTATGCAAGACATGCTTTTTAATGAAGAAGTCGGGCGGTTTCTAGTGCTGGCGCCTAAGCGCGTTTGCACTGACGTGTGGCCAATAGAAGTGACCAAGTGGGCGCCCTTTCACGAAATGGCTGTGGCCGTGGGCACACCTAAGCAACGGCTGGCGGCGCTAGAGTCAGGCGCCCGCATTGTGGTGACTAACTACGACAACATTCAATGGCTGGCCGAACAAACGTTGGACTTTGACGCGATTGTCTTTGACGAATTGACGCGTCTTAAGAACCCGTCAGGCGCACGCTTCAAGGCGCTTAACAAAATTATTGCGCCTATGACAATCCGTTGGGGCTTGACCGGCTCGTTTACCAGCAACGGCCTTGAGGACGTGTTTGGCCAGTGCAAGATTGTTGACCAGTCATTGCTAGGCCGCGCCAAGGGCGCGTTCATGCAGCAATACTTTGTGCTGATCAACAAGGAGTTTGGCGAATGGGCGCCCAGAGTGGGATCACTTGAGAAGGTCATGGACGTGATACGGCCTGCCACATTTGTCTTGGAAGCTGGTGAGTATAGGGACAAGTTGCCGCCGTTGCATACGGTTGAACTGGCCTGCACGATGGATTTGACGCCGTACAACACCATGAAAAAAGACTTTGTGCTAGAAGGCATCACTGCTGTAAACGCCGCCGTTGTCACGGGCAAGCTACAACAACTGGCGTCAGGGTTTGTTTACGACACGACGACAACGCCGTCAGAGTCGCCGGGCAAGTTTAAGGTTGACCAGAAGCCCGTCTGGTACAGCATGCACAAGTTTGAAAGGCTAGAGGAGTTATTGGATGAGAACCAACGCACTAATACCATACTTGTTTACAACTACCAAGAAGAACTTGCCGAACTCAAGCGACGCTTTAACGTCACCACCCTTGACGACACCGACGCCATCAAGCGATGGAACGACGGCAAGATTCGACTATTGGCCGTGCACCCGAAATCAGCCGGTCACGGGCTTAACTTGCAGCATGGGGGCTGTCACATGGTCTTTCTGTCCCTGCCGTGGAGTCTCGAACTTTACGAGCAAACCATCGGACGTCTGCACCGATCCGGCCAGCAGCACCCCGTGTGGTGCTACGTTATGTTAACCAGCAAAACGGTGGATGAAAAAATTTGGGCAGCCTTGCATGACAAGCGCGCCATATCGGACATTGCAATGGAGGAGTTAAAAACATGAGTGAACAAGATTACTTGCGGCTGGTTGAGAAGTTGGCCAGCGAATTGGTCAAGGCGTTTAACAGCAGCCTTGACTACCACCAGTGGGACAAGGCGCTAGACGCGCTTGAAGCCGTGCTGAAAGAAAAGCCATGACTTGGCCTTTCCCACCATTCCCAAACCCCAAGGACAAGGGCGCCAACGTGCCCAAGTTTAACCCTGACAATTATGAGGACGCGCCCAGATGAAACGAATTGACCAATGGAAAGCCAAACTAAAAGTGGCCAACGCCGAATTGCGCATCAGGGGGCGCGAGGCCAACGCCGCCGCCCGTGCTGTTGTTCGCGTACATACAACAATAAAGCAATTGGAGAAGAAGATTGACAACTACATGGCGAAGCCTTAACAACGAACTTAGCAGGATGAGCGAAGAAGACGTTCTTAGATTGCTTAACGAGGAACGCGTGGGCGCCAAGCGCGTCACTATGCTTCAGCGCCTTCACCAGCGCTACAACACCCTGCGCGTAGCGAGGGAGAGACTAGAACTACTTAAAGGAGCAACACAATGATTGAACTACCCCCACATTCAAAAATTAGTTATCCATCCACGCCGACCAAAGATTTTAAGTGGGAGTCTGGCTCAGACGTGCAAGCTATCTGGCGCAAACACGGTTGGACGCCGCCTTCCGAACACATGCCACCCCCACCGCCAGAGCGCGTCATGGACATGCCGCTTAGGAGAGTCAGGTAAATGCCGCGCCCCAAACCACCTGAACCCCTACTAGGACGACAAGTTCGAATGTCAGATAGACATTGGATGATCTTGCAAGAACTTGGCGGCGCCGAATGGTTGCGCAATTACTTGGATAAGAACGCCAAGATGCCGGCCAAGTATTACCGCCGCGAATTGGACGCGCCGTCTAAAAAGGAAGTCAATGACTAACAGACCAGACTTTGCAACCTGGAGCCACGCCAACTTAGCCAAGTTTGCCAATGAAGTTTACGCCAAATTGTGCGAACAAAACGACCGTATTCAGCAACTGGAATGCGATTTAAAGACGGCTATTGAAGCCTACCGAGCTTTAAACAAGACTGACACATACTAAATTTAGTATGTCATTGCAACAATCGGTTGCGTAAGGGGAACACCATGAAATTTGAAATGAACATTGGCTACGTTGAAAATGAGAAAATTACAATTGAAACGTGGGATTTTGACAAAATCGAAATCATCAAATCTTTTATTGATTTTCAAGAAGAACACGGCTGGGCAGTTGAATATGAAGCAATTGACCCACTTGATTTTGAAGATGAAGAAACAGAAGAAGAAGAAATGACACCTGTAGGTTTAACTTCTGACGAAGAAATGTAGCCTATAAGATACAAAAGGGGCTTACTTGGCCATCAAGTAAAGCCCCACATTGCTAAAGGCGTACCCTGCGTACACAATAGCCATGTGCGGGTTTTCTTTCCAAAGCTGTTCACCAGCGATATAGGCGTAGATTGCCCCTGTCAAAATGATTAGCCAAGCACTCAAAATGCACCTACATCAATCACTTCACCCCTAAACTGAATCATGTCCTCATCAAATTTATGGACGAGTTCAGGCCATAAAAGCTGACCATTGAAGAAGTTTAACACCGCAAAGCCTGATCTGTGGTTGTTAGGATTTATCTCAGCATAGTTAAACTGTGGCCCGTCAGTCTCAGCTAATGTTCCCGTATCTACCCCGTACCGAACCCCGTTGTAGTCGCTAAAAGGGGTCACTTTAAGGCTATGTAAATGTCCAGTAATGATTGACACCCCCGCATTGACAGTATTGTTGTGAGTAGCATGAATACCACCTTTGTAACGATGCTTAACAATTACGTTATCTGTAGGCCATACTGCCCAACAGAATTCCCAATCTAGGATGTGGTCTGTCAGCTTAAAGCCTAGAACCTCTTTAAATTGGGGTGCGTGTTGAGCTAATCTATTGCCAAACCGAATGTCATGATTGCCCCATGTAAACAGTAGCTTTACATTGTGTCTCGCTGCTTTAGCGGTTTCCTCTATCTCACCCAACGCACCTTGCGTAGCTTTCAACTCTTGAATGACAGAAGTTTGGGGAAGTTCAGTCACATCATGGCGTGATATAGACGCTCCATCAAACGCATCCCCGTTACATATCACCGCCTTGGGTTTAAACTGTTCTATAGCCCATAGAAGCCCTTTAAAGGCTGTAGTTCGTTGACCAGGTATGAAGTGAGCATC
>Ga0114973_10000800_pt1 | contig 23583 bp, 20 predicted proteins | sample M_140807_MF_Meta_FD_87025 | JGI IMG/M metagenome (GOLD analysis project Ga0114973, IMG submission 87025) | Freshwater microbial communities from Lake Montjoie, Canada to study carbon cycling - M_140807_MF_MetaG | ecosystem: Environmental > Aquatic > Freshwater > Lake | place: Lake Montjoie...
CCCCAATTTATATTATTTTTGATTTTGACAGAACATTATCAGTAGTTTCTAGCATTGACGTAAATACAATTTTAGATTTGTTTATAAATTCTAACCATGACAATGACGAAAAAACGAAAATAATGAGTGATGTATTAGCATATTTTATGGGAGGTAGTGAAAGAAAAGATTTTTTTCAAAAGTTTTTTTTTAAATTCACAAACACAAATATTAAATTTTATATATTAACAAATAATAAATCTTATTCTACTAAATATAAAGACGCGTTTAGACCCCAAATGGTTGAAATTATATCAAAATTAATACCAAATTTCATCGATTCTAATTTAATATATACTTCAGATTATGTTCAATCTAGAAATAAAGGAAAAGCATTTGAAGCGTATTTAAAAACCCCCCCCTTGCTAAAAGGCGGTATTCGACTTACGAGATTCCCTCCTCTGCACTTCAGAAATATCTCTAGAAAATCCTTGAAAAAACGCTTTTCAAAAACAACTAAAACCAAAAAACAAAATAAATCCGCAAAAAAACAAAATAAAATTAATCAACAAACAATATAATGCTAAATCCTATTCGACTTACTTACGAGATTCCCTCCGCTGCTCTTATAGGATTTACGGACTTCGCATACGAAGTGGCAGAAGGTAGTAAATCTGAAATTTTCAGGAGATGTGACATAGGAGCATCGAATGAAAATCAGAAATCTCTCCAGCGAATCCTTGAACGCCTACCATTCTCCGGAGAATCATCCAATTCCGAGTGCTTATTCTTCGCTCCGTAATTGACCACTTCGTGTCCGGCGTTCTTCGCAGAACGCGCATATATATATATATTTTTGCTGGTTTATTGTTTGCGTTTGCTGCGTTTCGGTTTACTTTTTTTGGATTTACTTTTTTTGGATTTACTTTTTTTGGATTTACTTTTTTTGGATTTATTGATATATGTTATATTTAATCCGCCCGCAGTGAATCTATCTTTAACAAAATATTTTCTTATGTTACTCAACAAAAATAGGTCAACACCACGAAACGTATCTAAAAAAAAAGTATCTATATAATCAAATAATTCTTTGTATTTTTTCCAATAATCAAGGGTGATATGTTTGAACTCATTTTGATATAATGATAATTCTTTCATTTTTTTTAAAGAATCCGAATAAGTATAAGTGCAATATATAAGTAAGTAATTATAATATGTAATATTAAAATAATAACCAAAATTCGTAGTAATATCATTTGTATTTTCATTATATTCTTCGTAGCAAAATAAAAATTCAATACCCATAAAAAACAAAATACACATCACACCGAATGCCCATAAATCGGCATCTTTAGATTCTTCAAACGTTATTTCGGTTTTGTCTTTTAATATTTTATGAACTAACCGAAGATCCAAATATTGTTTAGTTCCTTCTACGGTGTTCCTTTTAGAACAAGAAACCGTATTAGTATTGTCTGATACACAAGACGTACCAAAATCTATTATCATTATGCTCATATCTCGGATATTAACAAGCATATTTGTTGGTTTTATATCTAAATGTGCAATACCTATTGCATGTAATTTGAAAATAGCATCGTAAACATTTTTAATAATATTAGTTCGACGGGAATGTTCTTCATTATCATCTTCTAGTATACGTTTACGGTCAAAAACAAAATCATACAATTCTTGGTATTCCTCATTGTAGTCTGTTAATATATAATAATTTTCAGCATCTTCGTCAAAACCTCTAAAACAAAGTGCAAAGTTACTACACACATCATCTGATCTAATTTTTGTTAGTATTTCAACTTCTCTTAGAACCAGGTCTCTTTGATTTTTTTTTGAATTCTTTTTTATAGTTTTTAAAGCATATTTCGTACATGAACCTTGTAACGTGCATATAAAACAAGAACCAAAGGTTCCACTCCCTAATTTTTTATCACTTGTTGATATTTTTTCAGCAAATTTTGTTATTATGGGATTTAAATACTTCGCAGAATGTGACTCTGAATCTTTAATAAAAAATTCCATGGTGTGCAATTTTTACTTATATATTATCAATACACGAAAATTGAACCGTCTATTTTCCAGACGTCTTAAAACGTATTATCTAGCGATTATATAAACATTATTTAGTAACCAATATAACCTTGCAATATGCCACCTAAAAAAGTAAAAGCATCCAACGCTGACGTTCCTCCTCCTCCGCCGCCACCTGACGAACCCAAGACAAAAAAAGCAGCAAAACCAAAAAAGACCGTTCAACTACCTCCACCTCCCCCTGAACCGGTCGTTCCTGTTGGTCCCCAGAAAATCCCCCTCCTAATCGACTCCCTCACCCACCAACAACTCGAATCTTACCGCCACCGTATCCGCTCAGAACTCCCCGAGTATTCCATCGAAGACCCTAAGTACGAAATTGTCTACAAGATTCGCGACGATAAACCCGCGGATTATACGCGCGCGATTCAAGAGGAAGAAATCCTGAAAACCCGCCTGAAACTGAAAGACCGAGAGACCGGACGAACCAAGACACTCAAGAGTTTTGCTGAAATCTGGGATGACCCGAAATCCGGTTTAGCAGAAGACGTTCTTGCGGCAAAAGACCCTTTAGAGGCGAAATGGAGTTTAGCAAGAAAATACAATTATAAGATTGCCACCACATTCATGCCCATGTATGCGAAGGCGATATACGAGTATTTTGGTGCGAAATCGGTTTTATCGCCTTGTGAAGGATGGGGTGACAGGGTATGTGGTGCATTGGCATCCACGTGTGTCAAGCGATATGTGGGGTTCGACCCTAACACGAATTTAGTGCCGGGATACAAGAAAATAATGAGCGATTTCGGAAAAAAGGTGACTCACGACGACCCTAAACATTTCCACACGAAATTCGAAGGCGGATACGAAATATACTCGATACCGTTCGAGCATTGCAAAAACCGATTAGGACACGAGAAGTTCGATTTCGCATTCACTAGTCCGCCGTTCTTCGACTATGAGGACTATAATCCGGATAATCCGAGATACACGAATTGGTATAAGGAATTTTATGAACCGCTGTTCATTCTGACGGAGGAGCATTTACATACAAATTCATTCTTTGCTGTGCATATCGATGATACATCTGCAGGTAAAATCCGGGATTTCTTGTTTAGACGGGTTGACCAGATAACGAGTTTCAAGTATTGCGGTAGAATTGGATTGGTGGGAGGTAAGTCGGGGAAAATTCGGAATGTATATCTTTTCCAAAAAACTAAAACTGACGATTAATGTTGCGTCCAGATTTAGGCGTCCTCATTCTCGCCAATAGTATATATTTTTTTAAACCATGGAAAAGATGTTAATTGTTGCAGTGATTACGACCCTGATATTTTGCATAATCAAGTTCATCGAAATCCGATTCATCGAGAAGAGCAAAGACCCCAAACCTCTCAAACTATTTGTAAAAGATGTGGTTTTAGTGTTCGCGAGTACGTTGGTGGCAGGGTTTATGTTTTTTAATGCAAATACACAGATAAGCGAGTTTGTCAATACGATTACGGATGCGAAGGTGATACCGGATGGACAGGCACAAGTGTTTACTGATGCACCGGGGTTTTAGTCGCGTGTGTTTTTCACGCAGCACCGGGTGTTTAGTCGCGTGTGTTTTTCACGCAGCACCGGGTGTTTAGTCGCGTGTGTTTTTTCACGCAGCACCGGGTGTTTAGTCGCAGCAATAATATATTCTAAATTTTGATATAAAGACCACGCCGTATTTATATCAACCACCAAAAAACGATGAACGACCAGAAAATCCAGCAAAACAATGCGATAATAGACAATTTTAAATATACTTCAGTAAAGCGTCGACTTAAGCGAGAACTGGAAAAAATGGGCGATATGTACCAAGAAATCGTTGTGGATAAGAACGACGACGACTCCGTAAAGGTCGACATCTTCGAAATTAGCGCCGACTCTAAAATCCAAAAATACGGGTTTATAATCAGTTCGAATTACCCCTTCACCCCGCCGAAGATATTTTTCCAAAACAAACCTTATCTCGAGTTCTTGAAAACGTCGTACGAACCGAATTTCCGCAAAATATTCAAGCGAATAGTGGGTCAAGAATGTTTTTGCTGCCATTCTGTCAACTGTAGTGGAAATTGGAGTCCCGGACTCACTCTTGACAAAATAATCGGAGAAGTCAAGTGGATAAAGAATAAACGACGTCAAATCATAATCAAATTGCTTGCGGATAAAATCAAATTGCGATATTTGATAGACGATATTAATTTAGACGAGTGGTTGTTTTAATATCGCAGCAGCATAAACATTATTTTGTAATTCCCATATACAACATAATGTGTGGAATATTTGCGGTTTTTTTGAGAGACATAAGGTCGCAAGCATACCCCTACATATTAAACGGTCTTACTATTCTCCAACACCGCGGTCAGGACGCGGCAGGTATTCATACGACCCATCACGCGCATAAAGGCACTGGTAAAGTCGAAAAAGTATTCGAAAACATATCCCCCGATTTATTCCAAGGTAATTATGGGGTGGGGCATGTCCGGTATTGTACAGCAGGTAATTTAGCGTCCGAGAATGCTCAACCTCTCGACATTGACGGCATATCTCTTGTCCACAATGGAAACCTGACCAACATCGCTGAACTCAAATCCATTATACAGCAATATGATTTGCGACTTTCTACCACAAGTGATTCGGAGATAATACTGCAATTATTTGATTATTACATAAAACTACGGAAAACACCCGAAATTACGCCCGATGACATATACGACGCGGTGGATTCGATAATGAATTTATGCTGCGGGTCTTATTCGGTGGCGATAATGATACGCGGGTTCGGCATTGTCGCGTTTCGCGACCCGAGAGGAATACGTCCTCTCTGCTTTGGTAAATTCGAAAATGTATACGCATTAGCATCGGAAAGTGTAGCACTAAAATCATTAGGGTTCGACCTCATAGGAGATGTAGCACCGGGTGAATGTATAATCGTATCTGAGACCGAGGTTTGTCGCAAAAAAATATTCGGTGGCGTCGTTCATACCCCCTGTCTTTTCGAATACATATATTTTGCTAGACCGGAATCGACCATTGACGGAATCTCGGTATACGAAGCGCGTAAAAATATGGGAGAGGTTCTTGCCTACAAAATCATGCGCGAATATCCGTCCATATTAACGGCAATCGACGTCGTGATGCCCGTACCCGATTCTGCTCGTATTTCCGCTCTCCGTGCCTCTTACGTCCTGCAAAAACCGTATTGTGAGGGTCTGATTAAAAACGCCTATGTAGGTAGAACATTCATCATGCCCTCTCAACAAGAGCGCAAGAAAACCCTGAAAATGAAACTGAATACGATTGACCAGGAGTTCCACGATAAAACGGTCCTGATAATCGACGACTCGATTGTCCGGGGTAATACGTCTAATCAAATAGTCGAGATAGTCCGGAAGGCGGGGGCGAAGCAGATTATATTTGCTAGTATTGCCCCGCCAGTCCGCTATCCGAATGTATACGGAATCGCGATACCAACCGAGGCGGAATTAATCGCATCTAGCGATAGAACGGATGCGGAAATCGCCGAGTTAATAGGGGCGGATATGGTGATTTATAATGATTTGCAGGATATAGTCGAATCGTGTAATCGCGCGAATTTAATAGAGGGTAGGTTTGAAATGTCGTGTTTTATAGGATTTACGCAATAATTGACAATTCCGGAGATAAAAATGAAAATTAAATCATAAAAGTTAAACTATATTTACAAAGTGATAATCGGAAATAGATTGCATATATGATGTACATTTTTCATAGTTGTCTTGGTTTCCAGAATTCGTTCCATTTGCTCCTGCGTGAAGGGCGTCTGTGCCGTAACCATATTCCAATTGTGTTTCGATGGTTTTGTCTAACCCAACTGTGAATATTGGTATTTTATGTTTTACCAAGTAATTTGAAATAATAAAATCGTCTGCTTGAAAGCAATAATTCGGAATACTTTCTATGTATTCTTTTGATATGTTTATTTTATCTAATATGTCTTTTGTATATAAAACTCCGGAATACCCTTCTATGAATTCGGAGAAATGCATATTTTGTGGAATTTTACTAGTGTCGATATTTGACGGCGTATCAATTTTAAGGAAATGGTCCAATCCGGTTATAACCGTTTCAGGAAACAATCTGTGATAGTGCAATAATGTTTCAATCATAGTTTCTTTGTATAGCGTGTCATCGTCGATTGAAATGATTATCGTTTCTGGGTCAGTAAACAACTCCGAAGTTGGTAATACTTTCGTCGATGGACCTATATCTTCGCATCGATTTATTTTGATAATCGGATTTGATGCAATGAATTGTGGTATTTCACCAAATTTTTCGCTGGTTCTTTTAAACACGAATGGTAAATTTAAAACAATTGCTGACGGTACTACAGTTTGATTCATAATTCTATCTAAAACTTGCTCTATTTTACTGATTCTGTTAGGTGATGTGGTCAATGATATAACAATGTTTTCCGAATTCCCTTCTTTTGTTGTGTTTACATAAAGTGCACACATCAAAATAATTACGAATAATACAAGTAATATATAATTGAATTTCATATATATATTATTGACAATTTACATAACATCGATGCTTATATCTTTCGAATTTACTACTTTATGTCACTTCGTATTCGAAGTCCGTAAATCCTATAAACTCGGTGTCTATTATTCTCCGACTAAACTTCCTCTGTCAGGAGAATCATTCAATCCCTATTCACTCCTGACTAGGCAATAATCTCGTCGAAATCCAATTTCAAATCATCCTCTCGATTCCCTCCATCCAAATCCGTAATTCCGAGTTCACCTAGGTCGAGTGAATCGTCTCCTATGTTAATCCGGTCGAGAGGCATGTCATCGTCGCCATCATCCGCACCTTCCTCCTCCAATTTGCGCTGCAAATTACGTGCAGCACTAATTTCTTCCAACCTCTCGATGTTCTTAGGAGCGACGATTTCTTCGCGTCCCGATTCATCGCCGAATGCCTCGTCGACATCATTGAATGCCAACCGAGTAATAACCGGTTTGGTATCCAAATCCGCTATGGCGGGAATCAGTGAAGGAGGTGCTTCTTCCGGCGGGAACTCTGGAACTGAATCTTCTACCTCTGTTTCTTCAGACCCTCCTCCACTTAAAATCGGTGTTTCGTCTTTAATAGATTCAATGACGACTTCCTCTTCTTGCTCGACAGATTCGTCCAAATAGGCACGAATGATTGCCTCGGTGGGAATACTTTCCCTAACCGCAGCAAGAATACATTCCTGTACAATCATTTCCAATTCACGGTTATGTTTCTGAACCATTAAGGCGCTTACATTTTTCTCAAACAGGTATACGTTCATATATGCTTTGCGGGCAGCATGAATATATGCCTTATGTAAAAACGAATCCAATTTAGGGATACTAATGTCGATTTTCTTCTGCTTATTTCCCACACGAATACAGGTCAGTGTTTTAAGTTGAATCACGTGTACACATGTAATCAAATCTTCTAAATATCCGCATCCGCTCCTTTCGATAATTCGTTTGCGCTCGTCCTCGACAATTTCAGAATTCCATTTCGGTACACGGCAAAGTAAATTCTGGTAGGTCATGAGATATTTAGCCGCCTCGTCATTGTCCACCGAAATCTTCCATGCCTCGTTGAAAATCGATTTCAGACCTTCAATAATAAGAGGCGTCAGAATATTGACTAACCGGGCACACCATTCATCGCGAGAGGAATGCAAATTAGAAACCGTGAAATCGTCCATTCTATAGTTAGAAATGATTTCTCTATCCTCTCCGTTTTACGCGCGAATAACTCTGCAATATATATGTAAAATGTCAGTTTCATCTAAATCCACGTGGTCAACCTCATCATCAACCTCATCCTCTCAAAAGTCTAAACAAAAGACCCCACCTAAACCGGATTCCCCGATGTCCGTCGCAACACCAGAATATATTGCTGCAACCGAAGCATGGAGAGGTAATGCCGGTATAATCAATTCCGTCGAGCACGTGCCAACCAATTTTGCGGAAAATGCGCTCGAGCAATTCGAAGAGTTGACCAGTACAGACCGCGTTAAAGAGTTGCAAAGTCTCATGGTGGCGAACAAAAAATCCGCCATTGACCCGACCTGTGTCAGGTCCACGTCAAACTGGGCAACAGTCGATAAACACCATAAATTCGATAGTGCGGATTTCAGTTCCAAACAAACCGCGGCAGAACTTGCCACACGCTCTCCTAAATTGGCGAAAATACTGCAAAATATTCGTAAGTTCGATAGAGAGGACGAGGCGCGGTATGGACGGCGGTTCAAACACTTTATATTTTCCGATATAAAGGGTGTTCAGGGGGCGAAAGCGGTTGCCTCTGCCTTGATTGCGGGCGGTTACGTGTTTGGGTTTTCCACCTCGGCGGCGGCACCCAAGAAAAGTGGAGTTTCGGTGAAAAAGTCGACTAATCCACCAAAAACTCCTAAAAAACCGAAAACCGCTAAAATCCGTCTTTCGGTGAAATCGCCGGAGGAGTTGCTGAAAACCCGAGGCAATAATTTCTTCTTCCTCTCGTCGGTCGGTATTTACGGCGAACCTCTCTTCGTTTCGGTGAAAAAAGAGGCACTCAAACGGTTTAATTCGCGTCCGGATAATGTTTACGGCGACATTGCCCGTATAATCGTGATGGATAGCGGATTCAAAGAAGGCATCGACCTCTTCGATATCAAGTATATTCATATTTTCGAACCGCAAACTACAATGGCGGACCAGAAACAGGTAATAGGGAGAGGAACGCGGACTTGCGGGCAAAAGGGACTGCAATTTAATCCTCGGATAGGGTGGCCGCTCTATGTCTTCAAATACGACCTCTCGATAGCGCCGGAATACCGCCCCGATTTCCGCGACTCGGAAACCGCGTTCGCCTACTATTTGAAAAGCAAAAATATCGATGTCCGTCTGGTCAATTTGGCGAGTAATCTGGAGAATATAGTCATAAAGGGGTCGGTCGATTATAGTCTAAATAAACCAGTTCACCGATTTTCTGCGGATAAAAACGCGGTATTATCGAGAGGTGGAAATGCGAACACGGACATCTACTGGGGCGGTTCGGTGCGAAGAATAAGCACCGGAAGTGAAGGATTCTCCAGAGAAACTGACGGAGGAAGTTTAGTCGGAGAATGGGGCGGCGCGGACACGGACAGCGAAAACGAAGAAGAACCTCCCAAACATCTCCGAACGGCAGAGGAGAATTTATTGCGGAAACTCACGGCGGATTCGCGACCCGGCAAAAAATACAAGGCAGTAAAAAAATACGTCAAAAAATACTTCAGTGAATTCGAGTGGCCGCCAGTCGCGATGGAAAATCTATGTGGATACGAAGGACCCGAATTACCACCTCTCATACAAAAATCATTGGATTTGGTTCCAAAAGGAGTAAAAGGTCTTCCTAAAAAGTCGATGGGCGGTGCCCCGCCAAACCTGATAACCCTCTCCCACACCCAGGAATTCATCAGCAACTATTTCTCTGCGGCAAATCCTATAAAGGGTATGGTTCTCTGGCAATCGGTAGGGACCGGCAAAACGTGTACTGCTATTGCTACGGCGACCCGCCAATTCGAACCTCTCGGATACACTATCCTCTGGGTGACCCGTACCACACTGAAAAACGATATTTGGAAAAACATGTTCGAGATGGTATGTCACGAGGATATTCGCGACAAAGTGGCAGCGGGTGTCCAGATTCCCGAAACCCAGCAAGGTAGAATGAAACTCCTCTCTAAATCCTGGGGAATCCGACCGATTTCCTACAAACAATTCAGCAATCTGGTTTCGAAGAACAACCGTTACTATGATTTGCTGGTTAAACGCAATGGTGAACAAGACCCTCTCCGCAAAACACTGCTCATCATCGACGAGGCGCACAAATTATATGGCGGCGGCGACCTCTCGTCAATCGAAAGACCGGATATGCCCGCCTTCCACCGTGCACTCATGAATTCATATGCAGTTAGCGGTGCGGATTCTGTCCGCGTCCTTTTCATGACCGCCACGCCAATAACAGAGAGTCCTCTCGAAATAGTCAAATTAGTAAATTTATGCAGACCACAAGAGCAGCAAATCCCCACCGAATTCGAGCAATTCGCCGACCAGTTCTTGGATGAAACCGGCGATTTCACCGCGATAGGAAAGAAGATGTTTTTGGACAATATTGCAGGACATATCAGTTATTTGAATCGCGAGGGTGATGTTCGCCAGTTTGCGCGCCCGATTTTGCGAGAGGTTTTGGTGCCTCTCGTCGACGCAAAAACGGCAAAAGATATTGAGGATTATGATGTGGTAGGGGCAACCGAAATGGACCGCCAAATAAGCGACTTGCAGTCTTCCGTCGACGACGCTAAATCCCGGTACAATTCATCTTTCAAGGAATTCACGAAAGGAAATGTCGGTAAAGTGGCGAGAGTTTGCGACGAATACGGAGAGGATACACGGAAAGAATGCTACAAAATAGCAAAAAAATATTCCACTCAAATGGTTAAGACTGCTAAAGAGCGTTCTAAAGAATGGAAGGAACAAATGACCGAAATCGCGGCGGAACTCAAAACAGCGAGGTCGGGAAAATCGGATAGGTTCAAGACCGCCAGACAAACGCGGAAGGATTACCCGAAAGAATACGAGAATTACCAGAAATCCGCGTATTATAAATTGAAAGAATGCGATGTCCAGTGGAAAGATGTTCCGAATTTCGACCGGTATTTGGAGACACAACCGGTGTTCACTAGGGCGCGAGATTTAGAGGATACAATCAAAGAGGAACTGAAAATGGTCGACGCGCAATTGAAGGCGGATGTATCCTCTCAACAGGAAAAAATAAAATCGTATAATAATTTGCTGAAAACCGATTTGCGTCCAAATGAGACACAGGTTGTCCGATTAACAATAAAAGACGCCAAAAAGAAACTTGCTAAATCTAGGAAACGCAATGTGAAATGGATTCAGCGAATAACCAAACGCGCAAACCTCTCAATAGAGCGACTTAATAAGTTCAAGAAAGATGTCAAGAAGGAAATACGAGAGGTTATTAAAGACCAATTACGAGAGGAGAAACATCTTGCTAGAGAAGAAGAGAAGGAGCGTAAATTGGAGGAGGACGCGGACGAAGATTTATCCGATAATTTCAAAGAGAGTTTGCTGGAGGCACAAGCAGGCGTTCGGGAGAAAATGGAGGAAGTTGAGAGGAAAGCAAACGATAAATATGAAGGCATGCTAGCACGAGAGGAAGCGATTGAAGCAAAAAAACAGGAGAAGGCACAAAAACAAGAGGCGAAGGTGCAAAAAGCACTAGATAACGCACGCAAGAAACAAGAGAAACAGGACGAAAAGACACGCAAAGAGCAAGAGAAACAGGACGAAAAGACACGCAAAGATCAAGAGAAACAGGACGAAAATACACGCAAAGAGCAAGCAAAAGCAGATAAAGAAGAAAAGAAAAAGGCAAAGAAGAAATGAACAAGTTTTTTGGACATTCGACTTACGATATTCCCTCCGCGGCGCTTGCGTAGAACATCGGAGAATGGTCATTTTCAGGAGATGCGACGCAGGAGCATCGAATGAAAATCCGGAGAAACTGACGTAGGAAGTTTCGCAGGAGAATGCAAATAGTTCACCATGAAAAGCATCAGCAACTTTTCGCATCGAAACTGTGGTTTTATCTGATAAAAACGCATAACCGCAGAATAGTATTCTGCCTCTGACCATTTATCACGTTTCGTTTTGACCCAATCCATTAAATCTAAACAGGATACTCCCGCCTCATATAACCGGTTAATGGCATCCATCAATTGATGCAGATTGGTGGCGTCGGTTCCAAATAGGGATTCGAATTCGTCCTCTCTCGGTTTATCGTCGATATCTCGAAACTGTTGCGACAGAACATATTGATGCAAATTTATGCCGGGTTCAGGTACAAATATGTCGCAAAATCTGGAGAGGATAGGGTTTAACAACTTGTCCTTATTTTCGACAACAATGAAAAACCGTGTGTTGTAACTGAATAGTTCGATACATCTTCGCAATGCGGACTGGGCATCGACGGTCAAGTGATGCGCATTGAGAAGCACAATAACTTTGAATTCGCTGGATTTGCCGCCGTCGACGTTGGATTTCGTCTGCGCGTTCGCTTTAGCAAAGAATTTCAATTCCTCTCGAATAAACTGGATTCCTTTGCCGTGGGAGCAGTTGACGGTCATAACATGGGTTTTTAGTTTGACTTTATCGCCGCTGTAAATCCTCTGAATGAATTCGCGGACGAGGGTCTGTTTACCCGACCCCGACGGTCCATGGAAAATCATATGGGGAATCTGGTTTTTAGCAATAAATTCATCGAGTCGACGAACAATGTGTTGGTGTATTTCCAAATGTGTAACATTGCTGGATTGGTCTTCCGGTTTGATGTTTTCAGAGAATAGTTGAGAGGATGCGGATAAAAACGGATTCTGTATGTCTAATTGGTCGTCCGGTTCGGACGCAAACGCACCGATAAATTCTGCCGGGTTAAAATTCGCAAACGACATTATTTCCTAAACCATATCAACTCATATTTATGTGTATTCATATTGCAAATGTCTATGTCCACATCCACATCCACATCCGATACGAAACATTTGACAGTATTGCCCGTCACTAAACCCTCCGCCAATATCAAAGAACCACCGCGCAAAAAAGTCGCCGCCAAATCCGACGAATGGGTCGAGATATCCTCTCAATATTCGACGCAGGAATCCCAGCAAAATATTATTGTCACTCTCCAATACCAAGACCCGACCGATAACCCAGCAAAACAAATATTGCTGAACCATTTAAAGACCAAGCATTCCGGTTACAGGCAGCAAGATACATTAAAGGGATTCTACGACCCTACCAGGTTCATCCAAGTGACCGACATAATCGCGTTACTGGTCGCGTCTAACCTCTCGTGTTTTTACTGCCGGAAATGGGCGACCATTTTCTATCAGAATGTACGCGACCCCCGCCAGTGGTCATTAGAGCGTCTTTCGAATGCGGAGGGGCATAACCGGGGGAATGTGGTGATTGCGTGTTTGGAATGTAATATGCGGCGGCGGACGATGTACTACGAGAGGTATGTTGCGACGAAACAGTTGAAGGTGAATAAATTGGAATCGTGTGAAGATGAAAAAACCATATAAAAACGAGCAGCAAAAATATTGTATTTTAGGACTCATGCGCCAACAAACATCCATGCTATTATTCAAAACAATACCTGCGATGGTCTATAGTGGACTATTGACGGGGATAATATTAGAGGTCGTCCTACCGAAGACGGAAAACATTAATGGCACAGGTATCGGCAGACGGCATTTCATATTCGGCGGGATATGTCTTGCGACGTGTATTGCGTATTATCGCGAGAGGTAGAGCAGACCAAACCCACCGCAAAACATCCATATATACAAAAAAATATATAGATGTTTTGTAATACAGAATTGTAATACCACTACACAAAAAAATGACCACCGAATTCACACATAGACACCCCACCGACGGAAATGTCAGTATCGGAACTCTATCCTCTCAATATTCCGATGCTTTAGATGATATTGCAAATCAATATTTGGCGTATATAGAAGACAAGACCGCGACGACGCATCATACGTATTATACCGATTTATCCGGCACTCTATTGACAAATTTCGAGAGGATTCAAACAGCGGATTATTGGCAGGGATTGCGTGTCGGCGCATTTGACCAACCGAATACTTTTGCAGTAATAATGAAGAACATGCCGCAAATGAATGAGGTCTATTATTCTAATCCAAAACCGAATTTTGAGAATGCGCCTCTCTACGGTGCAGCAGCAAATCTGATTCCTCACCGCGACTGCATATTATTCGCTTTCCCGGGAATACGAGTCTACCGCGCGATAATCAGTGCTACTAACGGTAACAACGACACCGCAACTGAATTTATTAATCATGGTGTTGAGAGGAGACTGAACCGTGGTGATTATATGGTGTTTGATTTCGACCGGACTCTTCACCGAGTAAAAAAGACTGGACAGACGGCGACGTCACGCGTCCTATTGAAACTCCACTTTTTAGTGCTGGATATGGAGTACGCACATTTGCCGTGCGTCTGGGTATATGTAAAGTTCGCATCAGCGTGTTACGTGGTTTATTACCGCGTGGCAAGGTATACTGAGCAGATTGGCACTGACCCGAAGACCTTTGCTGGTTTCTTTTTCGGCATTCTATGGGAATACCCGTTTTATCCGCGGGTTAGACAGGGAGCAGCAAATGTATATTTGTGGTTAGTTTTGAGGCGAGCAGTCCAACTGGTAGATGCTCCTCTCCTGAAAATTTCGGATTTACAGTCTTCTTCCGTAAATCTTATAGAGATTGCCATGTATTCTGTACTAGATATGGCGGCAATATATTTTTGCATTGTATTGTGGTTCTGGTTGTCGTATTTGTGGCAAAAAAAAATATATATTCTACAAAAGAAGATAAATGATTGGCGACAGAGTATATAAAGACGACCCAAGATAACTATGTTTGCATTTCAACGAGAACAAAAAGTGGCGCCGGAAGAACCATTATTGGATGCCGCATCCGAAAAATCCGACGCACCAAACTATGAATTTCCAAGCGCTGCCCTGCCGAAATTGTCGAATAAATTCAAGAACGCTATACAGACTACACCGTTTGATGGTGGCGAGACGAATTTATCTGCTTTGGAGGACATGTTGGAGACGGAGAAGCAGAATAATAAATTGGCAGCGTGGAATAAGTTAGACAAGACGAGTCGTGTGCAGAAGTTGCACGCGTTTGCGGAGAAGTATGGGCGTGAGCATGGATTGCCCGTCAAGGAAATCCGGAATCTGAAGGTGTTTTTTACTGGTGCGTTGGATAAGGGGCGTCTGAATCGTGCAAAGGATGTGGTTTACGACCGGGAGTCGAGAGAGGTGAAATCGGTTCCTGCGTTGCATTTCAATAATGAGGCGAAAGCGTTTACTTTGCGGAATTTAGAGGATGCGAAAAGGGTGAGTACGCTGAAATGTTTGACGCCTAATCGGCGGACGCCGAAGGCGGGAGACGATGAGGACGCGGCAAAATAATGTATGGGAATTATATATAATGGACGACCCAAAGGTAGCAAATGTAACTAATGATGAGTATAACACAATACTCCGTGAACGAGAGTTTTATGGTGTTTTTAAAAAAACAGATTACAATTGCGAAGTACGTCATAACCCCTATAAGGTTGATATGGCAAATGCATCAAACGTTCTAAATGAATGTGTCATTTTTAATAATAGAATTGGTCAATACGAAGTTACCACAGACACAAACCTTAGAAAGATTTCAGAAAAATTGTTAATAGTTCAACAAGACCCGGATATCAACGGAGGGGAATTGAAAGAAAGATTTAATTTAACCGAACATCAATTAACCGAAATTAAAAATGATTTAAAACTATATTTAGAAAGAGTTCTTCATGGTTTCACACGCGATACAATTTATTCGGTATTAGAAAGTGTTTTATATGGACTTTTAAGAATTTTGACTGAACCTGGGCGTTTAATCAATCCAAAAATCACAGAAATAAAGGGAAACTTTGGTCTTCCCATAAAACGAAGGTATAATGATTGTTTATTTTTTATTCCACCTAGTAATAGCAACAGAACAAAATTATATGATCCTGAAATGGATAAATTAACCGATGCTTTTTCACGCCTATCAATGAAAGACCCAGAAATTGGCGGTAATCGAACCCACCGACGCTCTAAAAAACCAAATCCCCGCAAATCCAAACGAGCCAATCGCCACCGCCACCGCCGAACCCGCCGTCGTTAAAGAATATAATCATTGCAGCAAAATAATTATATTCACTCACCCATTCGATGAAAATACCGAAAGTCCAATCACCGAACCCGCCGTCGTTACTTTGCGGAATTTAGAGGATGCAAAAAGGGTGAGTACGCTGAAATGTTTGACGCCTAATCGGCGGACGCCGAATGCGGGAGACGATGAGGACGCGGCAAAATAATGCATATTGACAGACCCCCAGAAAATTGAACACCTATTCTCCAAACAATAAATCAAATCATAATTCCATTTGATTTATTATTTTGCAACTAAACTCCTACGAACAATACCCTCTCAATAATGCAGCAAATATTCATTACTATTATCATGCTATTTGTAATAATCAACGCGTCGACGCTTCATCTAACTCCTAAACAAATGTATTTGGCGAGAGGCATTTTGATGAATCCTCGCACTACGCCCGCGCAGCGGGCATCTGTCCAATCCCTCCTCTACACTTCCTACGAGAAATGGGCAATAAAACAAGCACAAGAATTCAAATCCAGGTACCCCTCTTGTAAAAATATCCCAGCAAAAGACTTTGTTCTTTCAGGCAAACTAGGTCTCTTTAAATCCTCGCAAAAATACAACGGCACCACACAATTCACCCGCTTCTCCGAAATCTATGTAAAAAGCGAACTCATTCGCACACTCATACGACACAGTAAATCGATTGCCACATCCTTAGCGGAACCAGAGGAGGTAGAAAGCACCCACGAATCCACCCCCTCCTCTAACAACGAGTTCTACCGGAAAGCGTGGGAATATATCAACTCATTCGACGCGTTCACTAAACGCGTCGTCCATCTCAAATACGACCCCGAGTTAGCGGTCAAATCGTCAAACCGGCAAATAGCAAATATAATGTGCTGCTCGGAAGAAACGGTACGTAAAGCGATAACCCGATTCAGTGTGGGAATGCGGCAAGATATATTATGCGACTATGCCTGCGTGTAGTGCCATTCTGCTAAACTTCCTACGTCAGTTCTCGGAGAATCATCCAATTCCTAGTGCTTATTCTTCGCTCAGGAATTGACCATCTACATCCTACGTCTAGGTGTTAAATTGACAATTTGTGCAGCAATATATGCCAATATAATCGCGTTCCTAACAATCGCATCTAAATTACCGACACCTCTAATAATAATCGCCATTTTTTCACCTACCCCGCTTCTAAATACCAGATATGCCGCAGTCAATCCCAGATATTTATTGCCTAGGATTTGATGTGTCTGTCTGTCTAACTCCTGCGAACAACGCTCTCCGGAGTTCTTCGTAAACGAAAACCGCCAATAATATAATCCATAGTTCATGAAGGGTTGAATGACTATATATTCGAGAGGAAGCGACCAGAAGCAAAATATGTTTATCCAAAGCGACATATTATATACGGTGTGCCAGGCGGTCGAATCGATGATATTTTTGCGGACCAGAGTCATCAAGAATGCCGCGATTTGGATGGCAAGCATCGGTGAAAAGCACGAGTCTAAATTGCCGAGCATATAAAGGGTCGCTCCGATTTGCTGAGCACTCTGCATCCGCGTGATTCTCCGCTGCAACTCGTCTCCTATCGTATTGTCGAAAGGCATATTGCGCATTGTCGTGGTCTTATTCGTGGTCGAAAATTGAGAGGTTATAGTGTCGGCAAGAATCATCGTCGCCATACACGCAGCATATCGATATGCTGTGTCCGCACCATAATAAGTCAGCAAAAAACACACAACTGACCGCCAAACGAACAGAATACTATGCAGTCTATACTCGGGGTAAATCATCGGCGCTTTTGGATTGCGTACGGAGGGTATATGGAAGACGAGACTAGACGTCGACAACGCGGCATGACACCCCAGCAATATTATTGCAGTCGAATTATCGAGATTCATGGTTCCGTGTACGAGCAGCAAATAAAATCGGTATCCATAATTTGCCAGACATATAACGCCGAGGGTTTTGTGGATATGTAGCGGGTCTTCTTTGGTCGCCAATTTAGGGATATTATGCGGTCGGAACATGGTCGGTTGTTGTATTATTCCAATATAATACAACGACTTTATGCTGTTATTTTTATACCACATCTACGTTTTCGATGATATGTAGGATGTTTTCTAATGTAGACTGGAAATCCAGGTTTCCGTCAAGACGCGGTGCTAAGATTTCCGTTGTTTTATCTTCGGGTGTATTTTGCCAGTCGATATTGTATGCATCCTCCGATTCATCCATTACACCGACAAACTGGTGCATTTCAATGACAGGGGTATGCTCAGGAACCAATATGGTTTTCACAAACTGCAAAACATGCGCAATGGAGTAACACTGCAGTCTATATGTGATATATTCTTCGTCGGTTCCGATGGGGGTGCGGTCGCCGTAAATTACAAACCCCGCAGGAAATTCATCATCCTCTGCCCAATAAACAATTCGCAAATTGGTTTGTGTTTGTCCATCTGACTTGCCGCCCTCCTTAATAAGCGCGTATAGAAAATAGGTTTTGTTATCGGATTCTTCTGTGTAGACCATCTTATCGCGTGTTAATTATTATTCGCCGATATCTTTTATGTGTTTTTGCAAAATAATATAAAATGAATGGAATGATAGAATAGAGCACAATGGAGTTAACTCAGGAATCAGTCGATGAACCGAAATGCAAAACGATAACAATTCAGACGCCGGTATATTGTATGAGGTGTTATCATTCGCTATGTATTCCACAGTGCGGTATCAGCAAAAGTTGTGAAATCACCGAGTCCGAAAATAGCGACGAGTCCGATTCAGACGATGACCACGATTCCGTGTCTTTATCCCCCATTTTCAGAGAGGACCCGGAAGATGTCGAATACCAGGTATTAGAGGAGGTCGACGACTGGTTTCAACAAAACCTTCTCCGCATATGGCACGCGTCGGTTGAAAAAGACGTAGTCGTGGACATATCCAACTATTTATTCGGCGAATGGTTAGAGGACGATTACTGTGAAGAATACGATTTGCCGGAAATCCGCGATTTGGTGAAGCGCGTAGTCGCATACTATTTTGCGGCAGAAATTCACATACCACCTAGACAAGGCGGGGTTCCGATTCCTTTAAGTCCTCTACGCAAATTAATAATAGCAAACAAACTCCGCATCCTGGATGCTGCTCCGTCGAGCGCACAGAAAACCCAAGAGTGGTATGAGACCCGGTATGGACTGTTGACCGCGAGCAATGTGTGGAAGACGCTGGGAACGGAGGCACAGCAAAATCAATTAATAGTGGAGAAATGTATACCGTTTGACAAATTCAAGGAGGATTGCGCGAGACACGGGAATTTGTCTGCCGATAATCCGATGGCATGGGGGCAGAAATACGAAGCGGTAACTGCCATGATATATGAAGCAAAAAACGGCACAAAATTGGGTGAATATGGGTGTATCGTGCATTTTAAATGGCGGTTTTTAGGAGCGAGTCCGGATGGAATCAATGTCGACCCCGAATCCGATTTATACGGAAGAATGGTCGAAATCAAGAACATAGTGAATCGCGATATCGACGGTGTTCCTCTCGATGCATATTGGGTGCAGATGCAATTGCAGATGGAAGTGTGTGATTTAGACGAATGCGATTTCGTCGAAACGCGGATTAAGAAATTCGCGAATCGAGAGGAGTTTGTCTTGTCCGATAATCCTTGGCGAGGCATTGTGTTGACATTTGTGCCGAGAATAACGATCGAGTCCACTATGAATCAATCCACCGTATTTGAAAAAAAGAGTTTTTATGAATATTTTTTGCTTGCAAACGACGTGCCTACTACGGACTTAATTGCAATTATAGAAAAATGGGTGCATGATAAACGTGTGGAGCATTCGAAGTATGCAATGTCGGATTGTCATTACTGGGGCGTCGATCAATACTCTTGCGTATTGGTGAAGCGTAACCGTGCGTGGTTTGAAGAAGCGATCCCTCATATGGAGCGAATCTGGAGGACAATAGAGAAGGAGCGCGTTACTGGTTGTGAGCATCGCGCACCTAAAAAACGGGAACCTAAAACCGCGGTGACTGTAAATAAACTCTCGGATATAGAAACAACAACATAAATTGCACATATATGATATATAATGTTTTACAATGGCGGATTTCAAGCACGTCAACAATTTGGAGCAACATGTTATTCAGAATCAGCAACCAGACTTATATTAAAGTTATTTAAAAATAAAGGATTATTGAGAGAAATACCCAAGTCTAACGAATTAGACGATTTTGAAAAGAACATTATTGGGCGGGTTAAAGAAATACGTTCAAATTTTTACATACAACCCCATGATGATTATAAAATTACAGAAAAACGCACAGAATTAGAATCAAAAATAAAAAAACATATTGAAGATTATTCCCAAGAAATAAAGGATGAAATTAATAAGTTAATTACTGAACTGAACGATGATATGACAGAACAGAACGATGAAATTGACAAACTTAAAGAAAAAATTGACATTCTGGAAAAACAATATGACGAAATGTTGGTCCAATATGATTCTGAAGAACAACTAAATGACCTGATGAAAGAGATTATTATTTTAAAACAAAAACACAAAAATTTAAAATCTGATTTAGGCGATCTCATAACTGAATATAACTATAGATCCATACAAATTCAATTAACACAAGACTCAATAATAAATGATTTATTAAAAAAACGTAAGGAATTTTTGAAAACAGATGCACAATTAAAAGAAATAATAGAAGAGCAAGATAAATACTTTAAACTTTTAAATACGTTTTTTATTTTAAAAATTGGTATATCTAGTGGACAAACGAATCTGGTGTTTTTGTGGTTTGTAAACTACATGAACAATATTACAATTTTTAATGGTACGGACGAAAATGGAATACGTATATTAAAACATGATAATATTTATGAAGGAAAGACGCCAGCAGACCATATAGATATTGCAGATACTTGTACTATATCAAGATCTGGACTCTTAACGTCAGGTAATTGTATTTCTATGACGGATAATGATTACAGTGAATTATATTTTTTTTTTAAAAAAATGGCGGTTAAACTCGCCCAAGACAATTTTAATTTACAATTAATGCAAATACGTATGAAAAATGAAGTAAGCGCAATTAATTCAATTATATTTGAATTAGTCCAACAAAGATATGTATGTATTATTTTAAAAATGATTTTGAATTCAAAATTTGATTTGAATTTTATTAATAGCGCAATTGATTTAAATACGTTTTTAAATAGTACCCAATACGAGAAATCTTATTGTAAAAATCCGATTGTAAATACTACGAGGTATCATGCACTTATAATAAGCGGGTATAAAGAAATAAACGGTGAATTATATTTTATAGTTAAAAATTCATGGGGAATTTTGTGGGGTGACTTTGGTAAAGTGGAAATAAAAGCATCTCTGTTATTTTCAAATTTATGCGTTGATTGTGTGTATATAATCCAAATTAATAATAAATTACCAACAAAGGGAGGAAAACGTAAATCTCGTCGCAAACAAAATATGAAAAAATCCAGAAAACGCGGCAAGCAAATAACACTATACCGCAAATAAAATAAACGAATAGTCATTTCAAATATACGATTTGAAATGCCTCTCAATGAAAATGACTTCGGGTCAATGTTGAATTTTGCGTCGTCAATTATAATTGTGCTGGGTCTTCCTCTCGGGTTTTATATTGCATTTACTATACTAAATCCGATAGAGCATTTGAATCGCGCCTCGTCGGAAATCGGCGAAGGATTTATCCGCGGGGTTCAACGTGGGATAAATGAGACCGCACTAAACGACCTCGTTAAAAAACTGACCAACACCGTCATTTCCGGGTTAAACGCAAATGAATTTGAAAACCCGCCGCCGGTGACTATCCCTTATTAATGATTGAATATATTGTTGTTTTTATATAGAAAAATGGATATTATTTACGATTTGGTTGGACTTGGTACGATTGTCGCTTTGGATAAAAAACTTGAGAATGATAATAACGAAATTAAATTCGATAATTTTATTCAACAAGCAAAAGAACATAATATATTAAACCTAAAACCAAACTGTACAATCAAACAACCCGGATATTTTTTTGCTAGTTATGATACTATAACCGATAATTACATCAAACCTGCATATTTGAAATTGTATGACTATCTAGTAAAAAACAACATAATTACAAAAAAGTTAAAAACCGTATCTATAATTACGTGGGATGACGTGTATGAAGTTAATAAAGAATCGGTGGGTGAAGATAATTTAAAAAAAATAATAAGCAGCAAGAATTCAGATTTTCCGCCATTGTTAACATGCTATCACATCAATTATAAAAAATTATCAAACCTTCTAAAAAACTACAAGAATAGTGCATTTGATGAGTTTAACCTGCATGTTACAAAAGGCGGTAAAAGAAAAAACATAAAAAATAAAACCAAACGAAAAAATAAATTATAGGATTTACGGATACTATAGGATTTACGGACTTCGAAGAAGGTAGTAAATCCGAAATTTTCAGGAGATGCGACATAGGAGCATCGAATGAAAATGGACAATTCCGAGTGCTTATTCCTCGCTCCTGAATTGTCCATTTTAATTCGTTTGATTTTTACCAATATTATTCGTATTTTTTGCTGCAAAAATATGAATATACAAAACCGCATAAACCTATCCTCTCAATAAATACATTATTCTATTCGCTTGTATTTATTGTATTTTTATCACACCGCAAATAATAATGACATCTTTAGTTGACTCTTCTCTAAACGGACCAATGACGGCGAACCCCTTCGGTCAAGACGAGATGTACGTAACAAAACGCACCGGGAAAACCGAAATCATATCCTTCGATAAAATCCTCCGCCGATTACGCCGTCTTGGAACAGAAGTCGCGTTAAAAATCAACTACACCACCCTCACAATGAAAGTCATCGACCAACTCTACGACAAGATACCGTCCACTAAAATCGACGAATTATCTGCTGACCAGTGTGCGTCTTTAGCGTCGACACACCCCGACTATAACACGCTTGCAGGTCGTATCGTCGTTTCGAACCACCACCGCAGCACCTCTGCCTCATTTAGCAAAGTTATGCGTCAACTCTATGATTTCAAGGATTTGAACGGTGTGCAGTGCCCGATGATTAGCAAAGAATTGTATCAATTGGTGTGTGCCAAGGCGAAAGAATTAGACTCTATTTGCAAATACGAGCGCGATTATTTAATTGATTATTTCGGGTTCAAGACACTGGAGAAGTCGTATCTAATGAAAGTCAATCGCGTCACGGTGGAGAGACCGCAACATATGTGGTTGCGGGTGAGTCTCGGTATTCACGGCGAAAATCTGGATGCGGCGCGCGAAACTTACGAGGCAATGTCGCAAAAATATTTCACTCATGCCACGCCGACGCTATTCAATGCCGGTACACCTCGCCCTCAATTATCATCGTGTTTTCTGTTATCGATGGAGTCGGATAGTATCGACGGTATTTTCAATACTTTGAAGGACTGTGCCAATATCAGTAAATGGGCAGGTGGAATCGGACTGCATATCCACAACGTTCGTGCCCAAGGAAGTCATATCCGCGGAACAAATGGGTCTTCCAATGGAATCGTTCCTATGCTCCGCGTATTTAATAATACGGCTAAATATGTGGATCAATGTGTTACTCCCAATACAATTATTTATACAAAAAATGGACC
>Ga0114973_10000801_pt1 | contig 23578 bp, 26 predicted proteins | sample M_140807_MF_Meta_FD_87025 | JGI IMG/M metagenome (GOLD analysis project Ga0114973, IMG submission 87025) | Freshwater microbial communities from Lake Montjoie, Canada to study carbon cycling - M_140807_MF_MetaG | ecosystem: Environmental > Aquatic > Freshwater > Lake | place: Lake Montjoie...
CTACTTCCTTTTTTTCTTTTTCTTCCTTTTTTATATCTGTTGGTCGTCTTCTTTCAGGAACAAATATTTTATTTTTTAATGCCTTTTCATATAAATATTTATTTCTATCTGAAGAAGTGTTTCCGTTTAATTCGCTTTTTATTTTTTTTAAAAGTTTTTTTACAGCAATACATAAGTCATTTTCTTGTTCACCAGTAATATCTTTATTCCAAGTAATACCTAACTCGTTGCCGATTTTTTTTGATTTGTAATCAATTCTTATGTCAGTAAAATTTGAATTACCATCTGTTCCTTCAGTACCCCAAATACCGTAACAACGACCGTTTCCATATATACGTGTTCTCCCTTTTGGATATCTTGCCTCATTTTCTTGAATATTTTCTGTATTTAAATATGGATGATACATCATAAATATTGCTCTAAATCTCATACATTCGTTTTCTTTATCTGAGTAAGAAATAGTTTTATCAACAATCCATTTGATACTTGGTTTTTTTTTTGAAACCGCAACTAACCCAAATGCTGCTAATTCACCGGGTTTCATTTTATTCCAATTTTGACTACAACTATTAAATATATAATATTCTTTTCCATTATCACAAATATCCTCATAAACATATGCTTCACATGTAGTATCATCTTTATCTAAATATTTTATAAAATTTCCATTAATAGTAAATGGTTTACATCGTGGGTCATTAGAGAAGTCATATTCAGGTTGAACTGGTTTTCCCTCAATATAAATATTGAAATCATTTCCTTTAATTATGTCAGAATAACACTCTGATAATTTGTTCATCATATCTAAACCAAGTTTTTCTACATTAGTTCTGCCGTGAACTTTTTTAAAAATATCTTCAAATATTAATGTTGAACCTGTGGGATATTGATGAACTCTACTATATTCATTTTCAGTAACTTCATGACTTTCTGGATCAAATGAAAACGCAGGTATTGGTTCAGATTCCATTTTTGGAAAATCACATACAATAAGATGAAATTTACCGTCGACACGAGTGTAAGTTTTTAACATTTCACAGCTGGAAGCAGCGGCAGATTTAAAACCAGTTCCAAATTGAGATGTTTCTGTATCGCTATTATGACCTTCTCTCATATGTGTAAAATTAAATGGGTTATCTGTTCCCTCTTTATTTATATCTTCAAAACCTAATTCATAATCATCAGATATTGTGAAACTTTTTAAATATCCATCTGATGATAATTTATATGTAATACATACATTTTTACATTTATAACAAATATTATCAATACATTCTTTGATAATTTTTATAAGAGTGTAATTGGATGAACTCACTTTCTTTCTCTCTTGTTTGAAATGTGTTCCCCCAACTATCATCATTCCTACTTTTTTTCTCTCTTCACTCAATTTTCCCATCATTCGTACATACTCAGCCCTAATTATTTCTTTGTTTGATGTGGTGTTTGATAATTCCATTTTAAATGTATATTTGGTAATATTTAAATTAATTTTAAATATTATAATTGTTTCAATTTTTTTTATTTCAAAGTTATATTTCAAATTTTTATGTATCCTTACGTTCTTTACTATATTTTCTATTTTTCAATATATTTTGTCCCAAATGTTGACTAATTCAATTAAATATATAATAAAAAATTGAATTAAATACTGTCACTTATAATAATAGTATAGTCTATAATATTCAGATGGATTTAACCAAATTATCTAAGCAAGAACTTTTAGTAAAGTGTGAAGAGTTAGGATTTAATAAATGTAAATCAAAAACAAAGGGAGAATTAATTAAATTAATAAATAGCAAAAATACATCAGAAAAAAAACAAATTAAACTAATTATTGAATATGACAGTGAAGAAGACATTGCCAATGAAAACAATGATGAAAAAAGTGTAGTAGCTTTTTCAAAAGATGATATAAATAATGTTATTATGCCATCATTAAACAAACCGATCCATTTAAAACCATTGATAAAATGGAGTGGTGGAAAAAGTGATGAAATTAAAATGTTTGAAAAATATTTTCCAGAACACTATAACAAATATATTGAACCATTTGTAGGCGGCGGTTCGGTTTACTTTTACTTAAACCCAGAAAACGCTGTTATAAGTGATGTACATATTGAGTTGATAGATTTATATAAAAGTATAGGAAAAGGAAAAAGTCAAGAAATTCATGAGTTTATGAAAATTACACCCAATGATGAAAATACGTATTATAAAGTTAGAGATGAAATGAAAGTTAATGATGAATTGGATAATGCTAAAAGGTTTTATTATCAAAGAAAAACTTGTTTTAGAGGTATGTTAAGATATAATAAGAATGGTAAATTCAATATACCATTTGGTAGATATAAGACTATAAATTTTAATGATTTATTAAATAAAGATTATGAAAGTTTATTGAGCAGAACAGAAATATTAAATAAAGAATTTGAATATATATTCGAAAATTATGACGATGAAAACAATTTTATGTTTTTAGACCCTCCATATGATAGTGAATTTACAGATTATGGTTATTGTCAATTCGGTAAAGAAGAGCAAAAAAAATTAGCATTACTCTTTAAAAATACAAAAATAAAATGTTTAATGGTAATAGGAAAAACGCCATTTATAGAAGAATTGTATAGCGGTTACATAGTTTCTGAATATGATAAAAAATATAAATTTAAATTGTATGATAATCGTATTGGCGATGAAATAAACGCGAAACATTTAATTATCAAGAATTATTAAATATTCTATTCAAATTTTATTCTTATTATAGTTCCAATATCTCTAAAATATGAATAAAAGTCCTCTTCATTCCATGTAATATCTATAATTTTCAAAAACTCTTCCATATGGTCTATTTTTATTCCACTACCTTCAAAAGTTTTTATATTTGATAATCCTGCTGTTAATATTTTTCTATTATATACACTCCAATTTAAAATACCACAATCAATGTCATAATCTGAATACGTAACTTTTAATGAATTTTCTATTTCTTTACATTTTGAAACTGTTGCTGGCAATTTTTCTGTATCAAGTTCAATATTGCCTTTCAATTCACGATAATATATAATTTTATTTTCTTCATCCTTGAAAATCAAATCAATATCTTTTTTTTTATTATTTATTTGTTGAATTCCACAATTTAATAACTCTAAATTATCATTTGACTTAATTAATTCTTTTGAAATGAATTCACCAAGACGGCCAAGCTTAATATTTATAGATTGCTCACTAGGTTTTTCGCCATACAATAAATGAGAAATAGACCCTGATTTGGTATACGTTAAATCCCCTTCCAATACTCTTTCAACCCAAGTAATGCCCTTTTTTTTAATTTCGGCAATACAACTGGTATTCTCAATTATTAATTTTAACTTATTTGAGCTTTTCATTGTATAGTAGTATAATAAGTATTGTATTTATATAAAAATAAATCAATTTTAATTAAAAACATAAAATTTAATTAAAATTTATTCTAAACTTTTGTCAATTATTACGTTTTTTGCTATATTTTTTATTATTTTATTTTCTTTTTCTAAATCATTATCACCTGAGCCGCCCATTGCTTCGATTATAAGTTTATTATATTGGTCTGAATATGGTGATGATGATTTAATACAATCTGGGTGTTTTTCTTTAAATTCTGGTAGCAATCTTGAATTTTTATTTGCGATTTTTTTGATTACTTTTCTAATCTTCATTTTTTCATCATTTTCCTTTTCCCATTTATCTTCATCTTTAATATACATTACTTCTCTCTTTGAATCGCTACAATGAACAGGTCGTTTATGTATATCTAATGCTTGTAAATTTTTAATTATAATATTAGAAATACCTTCTACATAACCTAACTTACCTACACTTTCAAGGTCAGATAACTGAATTTTGAGTGAATCAACAAAGTCCGTTATATTCATTGCGTCTTTACATGTTTCGTTTAAAAAGACATTAAGATTAAATGTTTTATTATGTGAATTAATATGAGCTCCAGCATTATTAATATTAACAACTTTATCTTTACATAATTCTATTATTTGATTTTGTAGCTGATTATTTTGATGTAATAAAGTAAAAATAATTTCTTTTTCATTAAAATTATTAGTTACATTATTTTTATTTAAGCATTTTTTTTTATGTCTCCATAATCCAGCTCTATCATTGAAATCTTTACAACAATTTTCGCACTCGTATTTTTTCAAACTTGGAAAATTAGGCCCAAAATCGTTGTCAATCGTTGTCAAAGCGTTGTTTTTGTGTTTTTTGGTCTCAGTATGTCTCGAAAAATCTCTTTTATGTGAGCATTTATAGTCACAAATTTTACAGTAAAATAAAGTGGGCTTTTTTGGGCCTAAATCGTTGTCGTCCGTTGTCATAGAATTATTGAAGAAAAGATTTTAAATACTTTTTTTTTGTAAAATAAAAAAAATTATCGTAACAAATTGAAAATTATTTTTTTTGTGACCAGACCAAAAAATTCAATTATGCAGTAAAATTTAATTTTTTGACATAAAATATTTTAGATTTTCAAAATTGGACAAAAAAAATGTCCAAAAATGAAAATCCGAAAAAACTTTCGCAAAAAAATTTAAAAATTTTCACTACACGTGTAGGAAACTTTTTTGCCCTATTTTTTGGGTTTTCTTTACAAAAATGTAGTGCAACGCCTTTAAATTCGCTTTTTAAATATATTATTTTATCTACTTAAAGAATTATATTTCTCTCTACGTTATATTTTTAACAATGGAAAATACAATAAATTCTCCATTAGTTAATTTATTTTCATTCTTTAGTTTTTCTTCTATGTCTTTTAAAACTTCTTTTGTAAAATCATAAATTTTATTTTCAAAATGGAGAGAAATATTGGCAACTAAATCTCCAGAAAACATTAGGTTATATGGTTCTTCAATTTGAATAATTTTCCAGCTAACAACTGTATCTACCATTTCTCCTTCTATTTCTCTAACAAAATGCATATTTGTATCTATTATATGATTTTTTATTACAGATATAATATTTCCATAATTTGAAAACATTTTTAAATTAGGTGACCAAACCCTAAAGCATAAAATATGAGTAAAACAATTATCCATATTTTATTACATGTATATTCTTTATTATTGTTCATTTTAATTATTATTTGTTTTCCTGTACAAACTTCTCTAATTCGTTAATATTTATATCTGGTAAATTTACATGTGACTCCCAAAAATATTTACAATATGCCCATACAAATGTACAATCTGTCTTATACCAATCACTATGATATTGAATTAAATTTTGATATAATTTATCTGGTAAAAAATGTAAACTTTGCTTAGGTAATACATAGCATAACTGTACCAATTCTGTAACCGGATTTGGAATAACATTTTTAACAAATTCGGTGTCAAAATACGGGACATAATGAATAAGGTCACAAAACAATGGTGGGTAATTATATTTATAAGACCATCTCCAATCAGCGCAACCAGTAGTGTAGTATTTCATAGTCCACTCTAAACCTTCCAAATAGTTAGTACAAATTTGTTTTCTTCTTGTTTCGTCAATATCAACATTAAACAATGTTTTATAATATCTGACTTGCCAATTAGGTTTAAAAGGATTAATATACTTTTCTAATGAACGTTCGTATGAAGGAATAGCATCAAACTTTTTAATTTGGTCATCGTGTGTCTCGTTTGGTAACTTGAATTTTTCTCTCCTATCACGTAATTTAGCTTCATTTTTAATAAATTCTTCTTCTGTTTCTGCCAAATTTTGAACTAATTTTCTGACATTTTTCCAGAATATATTTTTACCGTCAGTAAGATTTTCATTTGTTCCTCCAATTGTAGCTTTATATGCGTTTATCATTTTATCAACTCCGCCTGTTCGAATGTTTACAGATGGGAAATGAGGCATAAAATCGTTTCCTAGAAAAAAGCAAAGAAAAATATAGTCATATATGCGATTTTTTTGCTGTTCAGTTGTTAAATTTTCACCATTATTCATATCTAATGTAATAATTTTAGCAAGCTCAGGAATATCCATTAAATAACTTTCGTTAGGTTCAAGCTCAGAACTTATTGACTTAATAAAATGCGGTGTTTCTCTATAAAGAAAAATATTATTAGATATAGGTAAATGATTAATGGAAAGCATAATTAAATCCGCATCTAAACCATAAATTACTGTATTTAAATCACGATGAAAATCGGGAAACTCGCGAATATATTCAAATAACTTATGTTCTCCTTCACCACAAACATCACTACAAGATATTATAATTTTAGATACATTATACTTTGTATGATTGCTATATGTAGATTTGATTTTATCGTTTAATTTTTTCATAAAAAGTGTTCCAGGTGTAATTGCTGTGGTATTCCAAGGGTCAGAAACAATATCTTTACGTATAGAACGTAATATATTATTCTGATATAATGACTTATATCTTCTGGAACGTTGTTGTTCTAATTTTGCAACAGGAGCTACACCGTCAAACGCAATATAAATAGTATTATCTGGTTTGAGAGTGATAATGTATTCATCAATTTTACTACATACAGCTCTAATAATAGTATCAATATCGGATTCTACGAGTTTTGTGAAATCAATATTATGAACAGCATCATAAATGATAGAATTACAATCTAAGTAAAGATTGTTTACTCGGATAGTATGAGAAAATTTTCTAATAATATTAGGATGATTTTTGACAATATATGAAAAGTAACTAGGTATTCCCATTTGTTTAATATATTAAAATGTATTTAATATATTAATACATACATTATAAGCATATATTATATAATTATAAATATACTTAAAGAAAAGTAAATGCTAAAATAGTTTAACCAAAAAAAATTTAATTATGTATTTATATAAGAACGATGACAGAAAAAAATGGAAGTATAAAAAAAGAAATAAATAATAAAATAAATAATGATGTGTCTCCATTAGTAGAAAAAAAAATAGAATTTTTTAAAGATGTAGTACAAAAAACAATAATACATATTCATAAAAACAAATTTTTGGACATTTTAGGGATTAGTGACGTCAGCACGTGTATTGAACGACTTGGCGAATTAAGTAAAAAAATACAGGAAATAAATGATATTAAAAATAACACAGACAGTTTAATTAGTAATTTACAAATAATAAATAATGAACTATCTGGATTATTAAAGAATTATGGAACAGATAGCTTAGAAGATTTATTACTTATATGCTTTGGTAATAATAATAAAATAATAACAGATGAAAAACTTCAAGATAAATTAGACCTTCTAAAAAAATATTTTCATCCTACTAGTTATAAAGTTGCAACTAAAAAAGACGAATTAAAACAAAAAAAAACAGATGAAGTAAATGATGATACTGAAAACTTAATGTGTTATGATGTTACAACCGTATATAAACAATTTCATATGAAAGTTTATGGTATAAAATTAATTGTACATAGTTCTATTTTAAAGAAAAGTTTGATAATTTTTGGTATTGTAGATGATATTGTTATAGATTTTTTAAATAATAAATATGTTACAAACAAAAGGAAATTAATTAAAGAAAATATTCCTCAAGAAGATGACTTTAAATCAAGTTCATTTGATAACTATATTTCTTCATTAATTTTAAAAGACTATTTAATACATGAAAATGTAAACGAATTTTATAACAAATATGTAGGTTATGTAAGTCAAAATAATAATTTAAAGCAAAAACAAATTTCTCAAGCAGTTAAAGAATTCATTTCAGATGATATGTATAACAAAAGAAATACGTTAATAAATTTATTAATTCGCTCGTCAAATTATGAAAATCAATATTTAGCATACCTATTATATGACCTTCTCTCTAATGATACAAATGGAAATGTAGATACACAAGAACAAACAATTATATTTGATAGTTTTCCTTGGCCAATAAAACAATGTTTTAAACAAGCAATGAAAAAAACTATACAATATACAAATGAATTATCAAATTTTGACATAAATAAAATTCCACTTGAACAACAAATATGTTTATTAAAAGCATCAGATAGTGTTAAAGAAAAAGCAATGATGAAATTGAAAGAAATAAAAGCAAAGGCAGAAGATTCAGGTTCAAAAGCTAGACAATACTTAGATGGATTGTTAAAAGTTCCTTTCAATGTTTTTAAGAGAGAACCAATATTAAACACTATGGAAATAGTAAGAAACCAATTTAAGGATATATATAAAAATTATAATATTGAAAAAATATTTCCGGAAATACCCTCAAAAGAAAAGTATACTAGTATAGAGGTTTTAAAATATATAAAAAAAATAAAAGGTGAACCCTTAACAAATGATAATGATGAAAAAATCGAGCAAATAAAAAAATATTTAATCACAGGGGATAAAAAAACGCTAAGTAATAATATAGTTAAGATAAATGAATTATTAAAAAAGTATAACAAAAAGTATTCAAAATTAAAGTATGCTACATTAAATAAAGAACAGTTAAAAGAAGAAATAGAGAAATACATAATTTTATGTAAAAATCCAGAAAATAATGAAATACTACAAGAAACATTGAATACATTTTCAAATTTTTGTAGTACAAATCCAATAATAAATAATTTGGATCTAAAGAATGATGTAACAAGATTAAATAATAATATGTTAAAAATAACAAATTATATGAAAGATGTAAAATCTACACTTGATAAAGCAGTTCATGGACATAATAAAGCAAAAAATCAAATAGAGAGAATAATTGGTCAATGGATAAATGGCGAACAAACTGGTTATTGTTTTGGTTTTGAAGGCCCTCCTGGAACAGGGAAAACGAGTTTGGCAAAAAAAGGATTATCTGATTGTTTAAAAGATGAAAATGGTATTAGTAGACCATTTGCGATGATACAAATGGGTGGTGATAGTAATGGTAGTACCCTACATGGTCATAACTACACTTATGTAGGGTCAACATGGGGTTCTATTACTCAAATATTGATTGATAAAAAATGTATGAACCCTATAATTTTTATTGATGAAGTAGATAAAATAAGTCGCACAGAACATGGTAAAGAAATAGTAGGTATTTTAACGCATTTGTTAGACCCTGCTCAAAATGATTGTTTTCAAGATAAGTATTTTACAGGAATTGACTTGGATTTATCAAAGGCATTATTTATTTTGTCTTATAATGATGTAGACGCAATCGACAAAATTCTTTTGGACCGAGTTCATAGGATAAAATTTTCAAGCCTTACATTAGAAGATAAATTAGTTATTAGTAAAACACATATTCTTCCAGAAGTTTATAAAAAAATGGGACTTGAAGGCATGATAGAATTTACTGATAATGTTTTAAAATTTTTAATTGAAGAATATACTATAGAATCTGGTGTTAGAAAGTTAAAAGAAATATTATTTGAAATAGTTGGGGAAATAAATTTAGATGTATTAAAAAATAATAATGACAATTATGATTTTCCTATTAAAATAACAATTGAGGATATAAAAAACAAATATTTTAAAGACAAAAGAGAGATAATAGTTAGGAAAGTTCCAAGTGAAAGCCTAGTAGGTTTTGCTAATGGAATGTACGCAACTTCTTTAGGTAATGGTGGAACATTACCAATACATGCTAAGTTTTTTCCATCTGAACAATTTTTGGAACTCAAGTTAACAGGTTTACAAATGGATGTAATGAAAGAAAGTATGCATGTTTCATTAACCGTAGCATGGAATTTAACTTCTGAAGATAGAAAAAATGAATTGAGAAAAATATATGATGGAGAGAACAATAAGTATGGTATAAATATCCATCCAGGAGATGGTTCTGTTCAAAAAGACGGACCAAGCGCAGGTGGAATTATAACAGTAGTATTGTATAGTTTATTAAATAATATTCCTATAAAGGCTAAATTTGCCATGACAGGTGAAATACAAATGTCAGGCGATATTACGGAAATAGGTGGTTTAAATTATAAATTTTTAGGTTCAATTAAGGCAGGTGTCAAAGAATTTATTTATCCTAAAGAAAATAAAAAGGATTTTGATGAGTTTTACGAAAAATATAAAAATGAAGAAATATTAAAAGATATAAAGTTTTATGAAGTAAATACTATTAATGAAGCATTGGAGTTAATTTTAGATAAATGAAATAATAAATAATTTAACATTTAATATAAAATGTCAAATTATTATGAATCATCAGTTTCATACCCTGAACTTACAGGCATAACAGTTCCAGTAATAGGGTATCTTTCGTATTCTTTACCTATAGTATGAACTATTATAGGATTTTCTGTATCTGGTTGATACAAACGTATTTTTTCACCATTAACTTCTATATCTCTCAATTTAAGTTGATCTGGTTCTAATTTAAATCCTTTCCAAGATAAAAATATTTCATCTGGATTTAAATAAAATCTTTCCGCAGCATAAATTTTAACTTCTTTAACATCAGCAGAAGTAACATTTCTACTTCTTTTACCTACTTTAAAAACTTCAGGAATTTCAATTGTTCTTCCAGTATTAGCATCTTTTACATTCAAATGATAATGTTCTAAATCTTCATGTTCGTGTCCACCCATATACTTTCTTTTAAACGTTTTCCTTTTAAACGATTTTCTTTTAAACGATTTTCTTTTGGAAGTTCTTCTTCTAGTTTTTAACCTTCTCATATATTTTATTGAGAAAAATATAAACTTTATTATTTTATTATTCTTTATTATTATATGAGTACTTTAAATTCTAAAATGGCAACTGGCGGAATATCAGATAATTCATTAAAAATATTTCAGCCGTTTAACATAGTTGTGTTTCTTTCCTTTTTCTCTCCAATAATACTTGCTACATCGATAACTTCTTTATCATTTATATTTCAAAACTTTAAAGGTTTGATTTATTTAGGATTTCTTATAGGATGTTGTGTAGTGAGAAATTATGTTTATATGATGGCTGGAAGTAAACCTATATTTAATGATAAAACAATATGTACAGCAGTTCAATATAGTAAATATGGAAATCCTACATTCAGTTCATTTGTTTTTGCCTTTACAATAATGTATTTATCGCTACCAATGTTTAGTAATGGAGCTCCTAATTTATGGATATTTATTGCTCTTATTGTATACTTTTTTATTGATATGTTTATTAAATTATATAAAAATTGTATTGTTCAAACAGGAGATTTGTTTTTGAATGTTTTGCTCGGCGCTGCTTGTGCTGCTTTAATTGTTACATTAATGTATTCGGGAGGTTCCGGTAAATATCTATTTTTTAATGAAGTTTCAAGTAATAAAGATATATGCTATCAACCAAAACAACAAACATTTAAATGCCAAGTATACAAAGATGGAACATTAGTTGGCAATATTTAAGTTTTTTTATTTTTTTTATTTTTTTTAGATTGTTTTATAGGCTTAGTCTCTGTATATACGTTATCTGTATCAACACCAAAATCGTTAACTGTTTCTTCTTCTTGAACAACTTGTTCTTCAACAGTTTCTTCTGTTACTTCAGTATCTTCTTCAACAACTTGTTCTTCAACAGTTTCTTCTTTTACTTCTTCTTGAATAACTTGTTCTTCAACAACTTGTTCTTCAACAACTTGTTCTTTTACTTCAACAACTTGTTCTTTTACTTCAACAACTTGTTCTTTTACTTCAACAGTTTCTTCTTTTACTTCTTCTTGAACAATTTCTTCTTTTACTTCTTCTTGAACAATTTCTTCTTTTACTTCAACAACTTGTTCTTCTTGAACAACTTGTTCTTCTTCAACAGTTTCTTCTTTTACTTCTTCTTGAACAATTTCTTCTTTTACTTCAACAACTTGTTCTTTTGCTTGTTCTTCTTGAACAGCTTGTTCATTATTAGTTGATTGTAGTATTGGATTAGGTATATCTACAGAGGGTATAAAAGCAGTAATAGATTTTTGAAACCAAGATTTAAAATCTTTAATAACAAATTGTCGTTGAAATGATTCACTAAGTAGTTTCATATTTCCTTTTGTTTGATATTGAGAAATAAAATTATTAACAATTTTTATTAAACTATATCTTTTATAAATTTCCATATGCGAATAATTAAACAATGGTTTTCTTTTTTTAGCATTAACAAAATTATGAAACAAGTAAAAATTATTTTTAAAATCTTGTTTAGTTTTTAAATTAGAAATATTTAAATGTGCTAAAAATCTACTGGCGTCATTTGAACATTCTGGACATGGTAAAAATTTACATATTTTAACAATCATGTTAAATAAACTTGGAAATAGATGCGGATATGCTCTTTCGTTAATTTTTTCAGCCAATGTATGAAATAAAGACCATACAGCAGGACCCCAAACTTCAGGCGGCGACATCAATATATCTAATAAATATAAAAAATATAAAGATATAACATAAAATATAATATACAAATGGTAAAATATAATATAGAGGGAGGAATTGATTTTTTTTCTGAGTTATATAAATCATTAGATGATGAAGATAATTTTGTAGAAGATAAAGATTTGTGTTTAATTACAAATCTTCCTCTAAATGAAAATTGTGTTAAATTAAATTGTGGTCATAACTTTAATTATGTTCCACTTTACTTAGATATAAAAAATCATAAACAAAAATTTAATGGCATGGAAGGTAGTTCAAGTCGCTTAAATAAAAATGAAATTAGATGTCCTTATTGTAGAAAAAAACATAAATGTGTATTGCCTTATTATGAAGAATTAGGTTTGCCAAAGCTAGATGGTGTAAATTTTATAGACCCAAATTATAAACCTCATATAAGTATATCATCTGGTTATAAGCCATGTCAATTTTTAACTCCAAATCCAAATTTTAATCCAAATGGCGAAAATGTATCCGAAACAGATGCTTATAATAATACAAATTGTAAGTATTATTTATGCTTACATATGGGTTCAAAAATAAATTTTCAATATGGTATAGAAAATGGTGAGAATTATGGTGATGATAAACATTATTGTTACACACATAAAAAGCAAATAATAAAAAAATACAAAACAGAAATATCAATTAAAGCAAAGGATGAAGCAAAACAAGCAAAATTATTGGCTAAGGAAGAAGCAAAAAAGCAAAAGGATGAAGCAAAACAAAAAGAAAAGGAAGAAAAACAAAAAGAAAAGGAAGAAAAGCAAAAATTAAAAATAACAAAACCAAAAAAACAAAAAATGGTTACAGAAAATCTAATTCTTTCAAATTATGTTATTGATAGTTCTGGAAATGTAACTTTAACAGATTGTATGGAAATTTTAAAGAGTGGTCCAAATAAAGGTAACTATTGTGGGTGTAAAATTTTAAAAGATAATATGTGTAAAAGACATTTTGATTTAAAGCAAAAAATTAGTGTATAAACTTATATATATATTTAAAATTAATAATATAAATATTAAATATATAAAATAATTAATATGGAAACCAAAGAACAATTAGTAAATAATATAAAAGACTGGATAAAAATCGATACAGAAATAGCAGAATTAAAAGCACAAATAAAGGAGAGAAATAATAAGAAAAAAAGTTTGACGGAAAATTTAGTAACTGTAATGAAAACAAATAAAATCGACTGTTTTGATATAAATGGTGGCGCATTAGTTTATAAAACAAATAAAGTAAAAAAACCAATAAACGGTAAACTATTATTATCAGCATTACAAAATTATTATAAATCAGACCCAAAAATTGCTGAAGACCTAGTAAAACATGTAATGGATAGTCGCGAAGAACAAATAAAAGAAACAATTAAACGTAAAATAGATAAATAAAAATACGTAAAAAATAAGTTAAACAAATGTTTATAATTATAATTAAATGGAAAACGAAGAAAAATCTGTTTCAAATTTTTATAATTATAAACCTAGACAAAATGGTAAGTTGGATTTATTATTTGAATTACAGCCGGATTTAGGAAGTTATAATAATGTTTATATTTGTGCTTATGATGTTATAACTACTGGTATATATCCTTTTCAAAAATTTCTTTTAATAAATAATATTATTGACAATACATTAAGATTTCCACAACTTAAATTGATAAAAGGTTTTAGTAGTTTAGGTATAATGAATTATACTGAAGTTTTTTTATTTTCGATATTAGGGTTAGATGATTTTGAAATTTTAAAAAAAAATATAGTATTTGATGGTTATTTTAATGAAAATAACGATTTATATTTGTTTTTCGATTTGACAAATTGTAAACTTGAAATTAATGATATAAGTAAAAATAATAATATATGGTTTACATTGATAGATGAAATTTTAAATCAAAAACATTTATGTAATTTTAAAATAGATGAAAATGTAACAAGTTTTTTTAATTCACATAATGATTTTTGTTTTATGTTAGATGAACACAATGAAATTTATGAAATACCTATAGTAAGTTATGTAGGAAAACAGGAAAATAAATTGAACTTTACTTATATATTTGGAGAAATAAAGAGTAATAAAGATAGTATATTAGGTCCATTTTATTATTTTACAGATTACTATAATGCTTTTAAGGATGCCACTGAAATTGCTGAAAAAAATCAACATAGTAAAAAGGTGGGAGTAGTAAGATTTGCCATATTTTTAGGTGTTACAAAATATATTGAGAATTTTCAAAATGATAAAATAGATGATTCAGAAATAAAGGCTTGTAGGTTAGAAGACGAAACTTTAGATAAGAATATGGAGAGTTTAACTATGAGAATATCAGACCATGATGGTATGTGGTCAAATTATTATGATAGCGCTCATATAGGATATATAGAGTTAGATAATGGTAAATTTTTAGAAAAGCCAACAATTGTTTTAAAAGAATTTGAACGGCAAATTCCATTAAGTTATCATTATGTAGATACAAAAACATACAAAAACAATTATTCAATTTATTAAATAAAAATTCTTAAATAATTTAAAATAATAATATATAAATGCATCCAATAACATTAATAGGTTTATCTATTATATTTTTTTATAGTATAACTCAAATCTTAAATTTTTATGGAGTAGGTGAAGATGTATATGGTGTGTATATTTTATTTTATATATTTATCATAATATCTATATTAGTATTGCCAAATGATTATCCAAAAACTTAAACATTGCTGCTTATTTCATCATTATTGTTTAAATTTTCATTATTGTTTAATAATAAAGATTTATTTTCTTCTAAAATTTTTGTAATAATTGTTGTATCCATTTTATCTTTTAAATTATTAATAATTTCAAACTCCATTGGTTGTCGATTATTTAATTTTATAAACAATTCTATAAAATCTTTAACAATTTTGTTATTTAATTCATTAATTTTTTTAATTTTAATTGTCTTGTCTAATTTGTTTTTAAGTTCTTCACTAACTACTTTAGACTGGTTCTCGATGCTATACCAAGGATTTCTATACTCATCTGTAGGTATTAAAATATCACAAATTTCAGGTTTAACGATTTTGCTAAATGCTTCATTACTTGTAAAATTTGTTTTGAAATCGTTAATAATATTTTCAGGGATCATAGGACTTGTTTCCATTAATCTATCAAACTCTTCTTTGCTCATTTTAATCATATGTTTAACATCTAATCTTTCTAAAGGATGTTTTGCTAATTCTATTTTTATATTTCTATAAAATTTGTCCCAAGCTATACTACTTACACGATGTGCTTCATTTAGTTGCGTAATTTTAAGAAACTGTTGAATTGTTGTAATAATTCCAGCCATTATATTAAACGCACCTACTATCATAGCAAAGTAATTTTGAAAATTTTCAGGAACTCTTTGCTGTGCGAAGTTAGCTGTACCTGTAAGGGTTGAAATAACTATGACTGGAATAGTGTACCACGTATTTAAAGAAGTGAACCGAGCGTTAGCTTTTGTATGTAACCATCTGTAACACATAGCTTTATCAGCCCATTCAATAAGTATTTGTTCGTGTTCTTGTGTCCATTCAATAACTTTTTCAGATGTTAAATCTTTATTATTCGTGTCTTCATCAAATTCGTTATCCATTTATATTATTATAATAAAAAATAATATAAATATAAGTTATGGAACCGCGGTTAATAAAACTAAAAACTGATTTTAATAATTTAATAACTATAAGAAACTCAGTCAAAAATATTTTTGATATTTTACAGCTAAGAATTGATAAGTTGAAAGTATTTTATTCAGAATTTATTAAAGATAGTAAAAATGATATGTTTATTTTTGGACTAGATTCATTTCATTTTCAAAGTAAATTAATTGATATTGAATATGATGACATGAAGAGATTATTTTTAGCTATTAGTAATAGAATGTATTGTGAATATTTTAAATTATATAAAATAATTACAGAATACGTTATAAAAAATATAAGTGATAAAAAAGTAAGAGAAGCAATAAAAATAAAAAATTATCCTGTTTATAAAGATTTAGAACCATATAAAGAGTATAATTTTGAAATAATACAAGATATTCATGAAAATATTCTAAATTTAATAGGTATATTAACGTCAATGCTTGCTAATAAAGAAAATGAACTTGTAATGCATAAAAGTAAACAAAGTATTGGGTTAAATATAGATAATTTTATTACTACTTTTAACTATAACATAAACGTTATTAGAGAGAAAAACAATATGTTTGTTTCTTATATTGAATTTTTTCATAAAATGCATACAAAATATTTAAAACGTTTTAGTAACAAAATTCAACTTATGCATTCACATATTGATAGTGATATAAGATTTGATGAGAATTTGGAGTTAAGTAAGGATAAAAAGAGAGAACTAATTGAAAATTTAGATATTGGAAATCTTAGCGAAGGTTTACTTAATGACATAAAAAAATCAATGAATTCTGAAACAAGTAGTGAAGATTTGGATAACAATTCAAGTATAACAACAGCAAATAGTGTAACTAATATTTCATTAAAAAAAATAACAGAGCTATTTAAAAACCAATCAAATAGAGTTTCAAATATATTACAAAATTGCACTAAAAGTACAAACGTTATAAACGCAAATATGTCAACAAATGATATTACTAAATTATTCTCAGAAATTGATTTATCTTGTGATTTAATAATAAATGATGAAAATGATGAAAATAATGAAAATAATGAAAATATATGCATTAGTAGCGATAATAATGAAGAAAGTCAAGAAATTTTAATGGAAGGTAATTTTTTTATTGAAGATAAAAATCATTCAGTTAATTCTGAAAATATTTTTGAAGCAAAAGAAGATGTCATAAATGAATTAAAAGAGTTGATAGATAATCAAAATAATATTACAGAAGAAGAAGTAAAAGAAGAAGTAAAAGAAGAAGTAAATTTTACCAGTAATGTAAATAAAAAGAAAAAAAAGAAGAAGAAATAAACATAAATGATTTAAAGGATTGAATATATGTATATTAATGTTAAAACGTATTATTAAACCTCAAATTATCAAAAGATTTTGTCATCATAGCAGTGAGACAAATTACAGTAGAATGTTAGATAAGTTAAATAATATTGAAAAAACTTCAAATTTTACATCTGGAAAAATGTCAAAACTAGAAAAAGATATTAACCAAATTGAAAAAGTGTTAGCTTATAATTATGTTTTTACCGTTATAATCATACCGACTATTTTGTTGGTAACGGCGTAATCGTAACATTCTTTAAATTGTTTTTTTAATATATAAAAAAATTGAACTAAAGAAATAAACATATATTATACATCATAAATAACAATATGGAAAAACGCTTAAATAAAAAAGCAGAGACATATATTACGTCTTTCAAGGATAGTATTCGTGAAAAGGCTGGTCAAATGGGTATGACAAAAAACGAACAAGTAAATCAATTGCTTCAATATATTTATGATTATGAACGATTATCATTTAATAAAGAAGATTTTCAAAAAAGGAAAAGGGTTAAAAATTTTGTTCCAATATTTGACCGATGTTGCGCAAAACGAGCCAGTAATGAGCAATGTACTAGACGTAAAAAAGACGGGTGTGAATATTGTGGAACACATCTTAAAGGAACGCCACATGGAATAATAGATACACAAAATGAACAAAAAAATAACACACAAAAAATAGAAGTGTATGCTCAAGATATTCAAGGTATCGTCTATTATATTGACAAAAATAATAATGTTTATCAGGCTGAAGACATCATTAGCAATAAAATTAATCCTAAAATTATTGCTAAGTATGTTAAAGACGGAGAAAATTATAGTATTCCAGAGTTTAATATTTAAAAAAAATAAATTTATAAATAAAATATAAAATAATGTTTATTATAAATATTCATTATTTATCTGGTAAAATAACTAAATAGGTAAACATTCTTACCATAATTTCTTCTACACATTCAATTGTTTTTTTGCTTACGATAAATTTACCTTTATATATTATTGAATAATGGCGGATTATTGTTAAAATTATTTCTGAGAAATTAGATTTATAATACTCAGAAAAATCAAGTACTTTTTTTAATTTTAAATCTTTCTTGAAAAATCTAATCGAATAATCTGGTAACACTTTGTTTATATAAAGTAAATGTTTTAACTGTATAGCAGTTGTAGCACACTTCCATAATTGTGTTAAGCCTTCACTAGTTTGTGACATTTTATTTAATGTATTTCTTAAATAATGTTTATTATACTTACGCTTCAAAATTGCGATTCTTGTGTTATATGGCAAATAAGCTAATATTTGATATATTGTGTCTTCAGGCAAATCATTAAACCCAATACATTTTGTTTCCCGTGGCATTTCATTATTTTCTTCGATATTTTCTTCGCATTCAATTTCATTTAAATGTTTGTAATAATTTTCTCGTTCTTTTCTTTCTAAATTAGTGTTTAAATTTGTATTACTTTTACGAAGTGCTTTTAAAGTGTTTTTAAATTTGTTTTGAGTTTTAGCAATCATGGTTTTAGTTGATTTTAAAATTAGTATTTTAACAAATTTTAAAATCAATTTTTTTTATATGGATGAAGAAAGTAAACTTGTTCTTAAATTAGTTGGAATAGAGGTTGATAATTTAACCGATATAGAAGGATTAATTATTTCGAGAGAAATAATGTTGTCTGATGCAAAATATGATGAAATAAAAAAATATATACCTGAATTGAAAAAAAAATATAGTTCATCTTTTATGACAAGTCTTCAAAAAAATGCTGATAAAAATCAAAAATGGCCACTTTTAAATTTAGTTAGACAAATATTAAGTAAATATAATTTTAAAATGTATCCAATTAGAAAAGCAGATGGATATACTTTAGATGGTGTAAAAAAATATAAACGATATTTTCAAATAAAATTAAATACATAATTTAATTATTTATAAAAAATTGATATGATTTTATAAATAAAATACTTATTATAATACAAACAAAATAAAATGGAAACTAATTCAGACGATATCGTTACTATTCCAATGGCAAAAAAAGATAAAAAATCGATTTTAATTATTGAAGAAGATGAAGATGATACCAGTACAACCTCAAGTTTAAATGTTATTGTTAATAAGGGAACTGGTGCTGGTGGAGCTAATACAAATTATTATGGTAAAAAATTTGAAGAAAAAACAAACAATGAAAAACGATTACTTGAGAATGGTTATGAAAAAGTAGTATTAAATAAAAAAAGTAAAAGCGGTTATTATTTGTTTAAAAATTTTGAAGATAAAAAAATAACTTTTGTTTCTCAATCAGGATTAAAAGAATATATGAAACACAAATACAGCATTGAGTTATTTAGATGCCCTGATGAAGCATATATTATTGAGTATGCCAGCGGTGAAAAAATAATAAAAATATTAGAAAAAAAAGAGCAAAATGTAGATGGTTCAGTTGATACTAAGTTATTAGCGGGACCATTATTTAAAGAAGAGTATGAAGAAGCGCTTGAATATAATTTTGAAGTTGAATATGCTTTTTGCGTTAGTAAATTTTTACAAAATAAAATTACGTCAAATGAAAAAAAATACATAATATTTAACAAATTAATGAAAAGGCATAATGTAGAAATATTATTTGGAGATGATGATGATTATTTTGAAAAATTAGATATGTGGATTAACTAATTGTAACCTTTCACTTTAATAATTCTTTATAATAACTTCCTTTGCTTTTGATTCAGGATTTTTAGAGTTAATTGCTCTTTTACATAAAATAGATATTATGTTATATTTTTCACTTGTAAAATTTTCACGAACTAAACTTACATCCGCATTACTTAATAACATTTTTTTATTTGTTTCTGTTAATTTATGTATTAACTTAAATAAGTTGTTATGATTATCAAGATTAAACCCATTTTCAGTATATCCAACAAAAGATGTATCTGTTTCAGGTGCGTATGGAGGGTCAAGATATACGTAATCATTTTGTTCAATAGTATTTAATGATGTATTAAAGTCACAACATTCAAATATAACATTTTGTATTAGTTCATGTATTTCGTCCAAGTGTTCTTTATTAATTACTTCAGGATTATTATAATGTCCGTAAGGAACATTAAACCCTTTTGGTCCTACCCTAAAAACGCCTCTAAAACAAGTTTTATTCAAAAATATAAACATGGCAGAACCTGTTGTTGTTTTTTTATCAGCAAAACTTAATTTATTATATTCGCTTCTAATCCAATAGTAATAATTTTCTTTTGATATTTTTGCCTCATCAATGTTTTTAGGTGTTCTATTTATTTCACCATTACCGCAAGAATTAAATTCTAGTATTAATTTTTGTATTTCATCATATAATTCATTATGATTAGATTGAATATTTTTATATATATTAATTAAGGGTTCATTTAAATCATAAGCATATATGTTTCCATGTATTTTTATAATCCCATTTTTAACATATGATAATAGTGTCAATAAAACACTACCTCCTCCTAAAAATATTTCACGATAGTTATTTATTTCAGTAGGAAATTCATAAATAAGTTTATCTAATATTTGTGTTTTTCCACCAACCCACTTTAATATTGGTTTAGGAATGTTTACTTTTTTCACGCTTATATCTTTAACAAGATTGTTGCTATAAACAGTATCATCTTCAATTATTACCAACTTACTTGGATTTGTTTTTTTTAATTGTACTAATTTTTCTTTTACGGCAGTATCAATTAGTTCTTTAATTTTAGTTTCGCTAACACACGGATTTTTTTTATTAATATGTGTTGTATAGTGAGATTTTTGTTTGAATTCCTTGCCACATTTTTCGCAATTGTATTTACCCATTTTTAGTTATAATATATATTAATATTATATTTTTAACTCAATTTTATTAAAAATTACCTAATTTTAACTAAAAATAGTTTAATGTCCAAATGTATTCTCGCCTGAGTATGCTATATATAAAAATCCATCAACATCTTTATAAATACTATAAATATTATCTAATGTCTGTGATGAAGAAGGAATAAAACCATTTATAAATATGAATAAGGCTTTTTCAGAAGGCATATTCATTCTTTTTCTAATAGTATAAATGAATTGACCAACAGTTAATTCTCTAGGAACTAAGTATTTACATTTATCTATAATCGGACAATCGTTAGATGAATAACTTGACCTTTCACAAATAACAGGTATTCTTTCTGGATATTTTTGTAGAACTCTCAAAGTGTCTGTTCTTCTCTCTTCAAGAGTAAATTGAGTTTTAAACTTGAAAGTCATTGTTAATATATAATTTATGTTTAAAATATTAAAATAATATTAGTCTAATATATTATGTATATCTATAACATATTAGCATTATTGTTTTTTTTTATTAGGTCACAATCATTTAACTCTATAAATCATAATAAAAGAAATTTTTATTTATTCTCTAAAAAAAATAAAAATATTGGTTCATACTTATATTCTCCAAAAAATATAAATCAAGAAAAATATTTAAATTTTTTAAATAATGATACGAATAAAATAATTATTGCGACAGGTCCTGCAGGAACAGGCAAAACCTTATTAGCTTGTCAAAAAGCTATTACTCAATTAAAAAATGAAGAACTAGATAAAATCATAATTACGCGACCTATTGTAACAATAGAAGAAGATATAGGTTTTCTTCCTGGAAATATAAATAAGAAAATGGAGCCGTGGACTAAACCAATATTTGATATATTTCTTGAATATTATAGCAAAACAGAAATAGATATGTTACTAAATAATGGTAAAATTGAAATATGTCCATTAGTATTTATGCGTGGAAGAACATTTAAAAATTCTTTTATAATAGCAGACGAAATGCAGAATAGTTCTCCAAATCAAATGAAAATGTTAGTTACCCGTATTGGTGTAAATAGTAGAATGATAATTACAGGTGACTTAAATCAAACAGATATTATCAAAGAGAACGGATTATATGATTTTATTTTTAGGATTGAAAAATATAACAATACAGAACTAATTAAAATTATTAATTTTGATTATAATGATATTGAGAGAAGCGATATTGTAAAAAAGGTAATTGAAATATATAATTATAAACCATATAATTATACCAATATACTTGTAAAAAAGCATATAACAAGTACTTGTACTAGTAACTGTACTAGTAACTGTAGTAGTAATTCTAGCATTCCAAATAAAAAAATTTATAATAAGTTGTTTGATAGTAGTATATTAAATAATGACGCAGCATTAATACCTAAACATCACATGTCAAAAATACCTTATTCATCACATAATTATGACATTTTTTTTGAATCAAGAGAGTTTTAATCTGAAACATTAGGAAATAATAATTTATCAATTGTTGTTCTTACGCAAAATACTCTATGTAAAATAATCCCCAAAACAAATAAAATTACCAAAGTGTATAAAAAAGATTTTTTAAAAAAATATGAAATTAATAAAGCACCAATTATTGTCATAATTACATCAGCAATTGCTACACCAAATAAACGGTATGAATGAATGCCTTTTCCAGGTATTCCTAAAGCATTTTTATATTTACATAAATTCATTATGTAAATATATTATATAAATTTTTATTAATACTTATTTATAATTTAAATACTTAATTACTCAAAAAAAAGATATTGACAAAGTGTCTCACTTTAAAATTATATTTAATAGTTTACACTTGTTTCATTCAATTAATATATAATACACATACATATAACATATTTTATTTGATTTTATTTGATTTTATTTGATTTATTTTTAAGTTCAAGTATGAAACCATTAGGAAATACAATTTTTTTTACAGCATTCGTTTGTATTGTAGAAGCATACTCACCTTTTGATAATTGCTTTAACTCTTTCAAGCTGAGAGAATTTGGACTTTTGTTGTCAAAGTTGCTAGGTAATGGTTCTATTACATTAAAATTTTCTCTTATAAAAGCATCGTTTTCCTGTTGTTTTTCTGGAGTGTCTTCTTCTTCTTCATCATCTACCGGCATGAAAAGCGAAAGAACTTGTGACTTGGGTGTTTCTGAAGAAACAGGACTGTTATGTACTAATTTCGGAGGAGAAACAGGTTCTATCAATTGGAGTTTTTGTTGAGAGGACATTTTGAAATGAAATTGTATAAAAATAGTTGCTTAAATTGTCGTGTCTTTTAAAGAATTAATTATTAAAACTGATATATTATTTGTAGAAAAAAAGTATTTCAATTTTTTTTAAAATAATATAATTA
>Ga0114973_10000804_pt1 | contig 23531 bp, 19 predicted proteins | sample M_140807_MF_Meta_FD_87025 | JGI IMG/M metagenome (GOLD analysis project Ga0114973, IMG submission 87025) | Freshwater microbial communities from Lake Montjoie, Canada to study carbon cycling - M_140807_MF_MetaG | ecosystem: Environmental > Aquatic > Freshwater > Lake | place: Lake Montjoie...
AAGGGACGTGCACTAGGTCGATACCCGTGCGTTGAGCAAAGAGCGCCATGGCAATGTGCTGTGGGCTGCCGCTGCCGCCTGAACCATAGTTAATTTTGCCAGGGTTTGCCTTGGCCGCCGCAATAAAATCATTGAGAGTTTTATATGACGATTGGTCTGCCACCACGATGCCCCACTCAATCGTGGCGACCAGTGAAATAGGGTCAAAGTCTTTGAGCGCATTCCAGGGGATGTTCGAATAAATGTGTGGCAACATCGTCAAGATGCTGTCATTGACGCCACCGATTGTGTAGCCATCCGGTGCCGCTTTGGCGAGACGATCGGCCCCAATGAGCCCCGATGAGCCTGCGATGTTTTCAATCACGATGGGTTGCCCCATGTTCTGTGCCATCTTGGCGGTTAACAGGCGCGCCGCACCATCCACAGCACTGCCAGCCGCTAGGGGCACAATCATGCGAATGGGTTTGCCGGGGTAGCTGTCTTGCGCTTGTGCTTGCGTGAGACCCAAAGACGCGAGCGTGAGCAGCGCCAGCATCAAGCCCTTTAACCAGTTTGCTGAGACGGCGTTGTCTTTGAAACGACTTTCTGAGAGCCGATGGCCTTTTAACCATTGTGCAGAGAAGCTTTCGACTTGTAACCAACTTGCTGAGGTGGGGATCCGAGGCATGAGATTTCCAAAAGTTAAACAGTGAGTGCTGCGATACCAAGTTCAGTTGCCAAGGCATTTAAATCTGCAACGAGAACCGGAGCAAGAGGGATCCCTTGCTCTTTGTAAGCCAGACGTTTTGCATGGCTTTGCTCGCCAGGCAGCCACACTCTGTCAACCCCGGGTAGGCGTTCGCTTGCACGTAGATCTTTGACAAGCTGATCGACCGCGCCTTTAAAGAAACCGGGTTCGCCAAAGGCCTTTAAATCAATCACTAGGATCGCTTGTCCGGTATTGGTGGGCGTGACGTGATCTTTATTGAAGTCAACGACGTCTTTGCCCATTGAAGCGCCCTGTAGTGTTCCTGCCAGCAGGCCAACGATCAAGGCGAGTCCGTACCCTTTATGTCCGCCGATCGGTAATAAAAAGCCTTCATCCGCACGGTTAGGATCGGTGAGAGGGCGGCCTTGGCGATCGATCATCCAGCCTTCGGGCATAGTTTCACCACGCTTGGCTTTAGCTTTAACTTTGCCGTAAGCCGCTACAGTGGTTGCCATGTCTAGCACGACGGCAGGTTCGCTGCCAGCGGGGATGCCGGCTGCGATTGGATTGGTCGAGAGCAGCATATCCATTCCGCCCCAAGGCGGTAAATGGTTGGCATTGCCCACTGCAAAATACAAACCAATCATGTCGTGCTCGATTGGCATGCGCGCATAGAGCGAGGCGGGGCCTGCGTGATTACTATTGCGCGTGCCAACCCAAGCGACGCCCGCATCGGCGGCTTTTTTGATCGCGAGCTCAACCGCGTGTGATACCACCAGATGCCCCATCCCGTTGTCGCCATCAACCACGGCCATGGCGGCCTTGTCTTGTACGACTTTGATTTGCGGGTTGATGTTGATGCCACCTGCTCGAATGCGCTTGACGTATTGCGGCAAACGAATGACGCCATGACCGTCAGAGCCTTGCAGATCGGCCTGTGCCATGAGTGAGGCGACTTTGTTTGCGTGCTCAGCGGGCAAACCGTTGGCTCGCAACGCGCGCGCGATAAAGTCTTTGAGCGCATCGAACTGAACGATGATTGAAGTGTTAGTTTGAGGCATGTTGACTTGTGGTGAAGTTGGCGCGAAATGCGCGCGTTACGAAAAGTTGTTTGGTAGTCACGATGCCATCGCGACGTTTGCATTGCATGTTGTTAGTTGGTTTTGCCAGCGTCAGTCCAGGCCGGCACGCGCCCGAGTTGCTCGGCTTCGTGCCAGGCAAAATTCAGTTCTACCTTAATCCCGTTGATCGGTTCGCGCATGAACAACTGATATAAATTTGAGTTATGCGCTTTGCGCTCACTAAATTCGATTCCGTTCTTAGACAGGCGCTCGATAAACTCAGCCAATCCATCGCAGTTCAAGCATAGGTGGTCGATTCGCCCTGAACCCAAGGCACCTGCTGCCGAATAGTCAATGTTTTTTTGATCGGTCGGGGTTTGCAGATACGTATCTTGATGCGCTGAATGCCTGGCTTTGCCGATATGCAAGACGTCTTGCTCACCGATATATAGCCAATACACCGGAAACCCAAACTCAGGATGAAACCCATTGGTGAAGCCGAGATTGTTGCAAAACCAGTCGCGCGTGCCCTCAGGGTCGTGCGTCAGGATCAGTACATGTTCTAAAAATCGTAAACCCATTTTATGCCTTAGCTAAAAATCGTTTCTATTGAGATCAATGACATCGCCTAGCTTTTGAGCGCGTCGAGATAGTGTTGCACAACTGACTTGGATAGCTTTTGGCGCTCGCGCTCAACAATATATACCGTGGCGCGCCGTAGCTGTTCCAGCTCTAACTGCGAACCCGAAATAATCTGTACGCCTTGTTGCAAAAAGCTTGACTGCAATACGCTATCTTGTTGCGCCGCAAGCGCGCGTTGTTGTTGGGTGGCTTGCGATGCAGCCTCTTGAAGCGTCTGCTGTTGTGGCTCGGATAAAGAGCGAAACCAAGGCTCGTTGCAGACCAGCAAAAGTACTCCGAAAAAGTGGCTCGTTAAGCTTAGGTGTGGGTGGTGCTCATGAATTTTAAAGTTGCTGTAATTGGTGAGTGGATTTTCTTGTGCCTGGACTTGACCCGAGCGAATCACACACATCAAGTCGCTGACATCGGTTGTTACAGCCTGAAAACCTAATGCGTTTAATGACTCTCGATAAATCGCACTGTCCAAGGTGCGAATTTTTAAGCCTAGACAGTCTGCAGGTTGACGCACCGGACGCACGGCATTTGAAATATGTCTAAAGCCATTATCCCAAAAGCCTAGTACTCGATAGCCTGAGTGTTGTGCGAGCGCGCGAGTCAACGATTGACCTGCGATTTGGTCTAGTGCTGCCAAGGCTTGCGTGCGCTCGGTCACCGTGAAGGGCAGATCTAGTACAGCTAAATCTGGGGCGAGCGCGGTTAAATAGCCAGACGCCACGTAACAAAGTTGTCGCTTGCCTGTGTTGACGCTCTGAAACAAGCGCCCGGCCGTTTCGCCCTGCGCGGTGACATCGAGAGTTGTCGAGACCGGCCCGAATAACTGACTCGCGTTGAGTGACTGAGCAAGTGACAACAGAGAGGTGCTTAAAATGGATCCAGCGCCTTGATAACCGGCCAGTTCAATGGTCGTTTGCGGTGACAACACCTCAGGTGCCTTGAATATTAGAATCCTTGATAATTTTTTGCCACTTCGTGTAGTCAGTCTTCATAATGTTTATCAATTGCGCTGGCGTGCGCGGCCAAGGGTCTAAGCCCGCTCTGAGCATTTTCTCTTGAACGGCTGGGTCGTTGACGACGGTGGCGGTTGCGGCACGTAAGTCGCTCAGCGCGCCAGCCGGAACCCCTTTTTGCGCAAACAAAGCGATCCACGATGAGTAATCGTAATTTTTGATACCTTGCTCGATCAGGGTTGGTATCTTTGGATATTGTGGGTGTCGCTCGGTTCCGCAATAGCCGATCAGGCGAATACGTTTTTCGGCCAAAAAAGGCTTTGCTAAAGACAGTGCCATGGGCATGACTTGAACCTCGTTTGAGGCAACAGCCAACGTTGCCTGGCTTGCGCCACGGTAAGGCACATGAATCAACTTCACGCCAGCATACGCATTAAACATCTCACCGGCTAAATGTTGAGGGCTGCCGATTCCTCCTGAGGCGTAATGGATACGATCTGGCTCTTTGCGAGTTTGTTGTACAAGCTCTTCGATATTATTGATGGAAGACTGAGCAGGGACTGCAAAAAAAGTTGGTATGTTCGCGATGCCGGCAATCGGTTCAAATTCGGTGAGTGTGTCGACTTTGACGTTTTGTGGTTGCAGGTGAGGCAAGATTGTCAAAATGCTATTGTTGAGTGCTGCTAGAGTTTGGCCATCAGGCTTGGCGCGTGCCATGCGATCAAGGCCAACAAGGCCGCCCGCACCCGTGATGTTTTCAACGACAAAGTTGATACCCATCTGCGTAGAAAGTGCGCTGGTGACGTAACGCACTGCGATGTCTGAAGCGCTGCCGGCCTGCAAGGGGAGCCCCACGGTCACCGGATTGCCGAAGCTGTGTTTTTGAGCCATTGATAAACTGGGCCAAAAGGCGACGCCACAGACTGCTGCGCCTGCTTTAAGAAAGGTTCTTTTAATCATGAGGTCTCTCGCTGCCCACGTTAGGGTCAAAAGGTTTAACCTTGGTATTTGAAATTTACTCTGTTTTTTTGGTTTAAAGGGTCGCAAATGACTGCAAACGCCTTGAATGTGTTGGGCACTGAACTAATGCCCTGTTCTTACGACCCGTTGACCGGTTTCTACCGCGACGGTTGCTGCAACACCGACATGCAGGATTTGGGTAGCCACGTCGTTTGCACCAAGGTCACCCAAGAATTTTTAGAGTTTTCGGCAAGTCGTGGCAATGATTTGTCGACACCGCGTCCTGAGTATCGCTTTGCCGGTTTGCAAGAGGGTGATCGGTGGTGCTTGTGTGCGTTGCGCTGGAAAGAAGCGTTGCACGCGGGCGTTGCCCCCTTGGTGATCCTTGAAAGCACTCATGCGAAAGCGCTAGAGTTTGTGACGATCAAGCAGTTACAAGAGTACGCGCTGCAAACTGAAAAATAATGGCCAAGACCTTAACGGTTAGCCTGTCAGAGGATTGACTCGCTAGGTGTTCGCTTGCTTAGAGATAGTTTGTTGGCCGACTGCTAGAGTGTAATCCCCTCGTGCGCTGCGATCAGTTCAAGCGCGTGCTCGAACAGTGCCCGCGCCTGGCCAGAGACTTCAGCTAAATGTTCATGCAATTGTTGGTCAGTTGAATTTTTGTTTAAACATTCTTGACTGTACTGCTCAAAGCTCGACAACTGAGTAAGAAGCTCAGCGACATGGCGTGGGCATTCACACAAGACTGCAGTTGAAATATTTGCGACTCGCGAGAGCGTTTCATCCGAATATTTTTTTGGTGCGGCTTTGCGGCTTGCGTGTGGCGGAACGACAGCTCGCAGAGCCTGTTCAAGGCTGACGTTTCGAACCCATTCGCTGAGCTCTGCGTCTGAGATTGAGTCTTTGTGCACCGTAATGCCGGCGTTGCTAAGTGTTTGTAGGTTGCTGCTTGCGCCGTACACATACAACAACAAGGTATGGGTTGCACGACTTTTGCGCACAAAATCAAGGAGCTCTGAAACAGTGCTCTCTTGAACCGTATTCAGACGAATCAAGAGCAGGTCGACTGAGGTGCGTTCGGTCGCCGCGCATGCCGTGGCTAGGTCTGAGAAAACCTTGGCATGCTCGCTGTGATCTGCAAAGAGCCCAAGTTTGTGGCGGGTTGAAGCCAGCCGTTGCGCTAACCCTGTGCCGATCACGCACGCGCGCAATGGCGCGGCTTGCGTTGTGGCCTGCTGCAGAGCTGAAGCCGATAATCCTTGCGTATGTAAAAGTCGCAGCTGCGTGCTATCAAGTGTGGCAATGCCACTGACAGCGTGACCTTGTTCGCTGAGTTGTTTGAGCAGAGTGGCACGCATGACATCGTCTGGCCCATAGAGCCGGTGCTGCCCAAGCGTTTTAGTGGGGGCAAAAGCTCGGTAACGGGTCTCCCAAATTCGCAGAGTCGTGACGGGCACATTTGCAAGTTTAGAAACCGCACCAATGCGGTAGGACAGAGAGGGCGCAAGAGACGACATAAATATAAGTAAAATTTAATTTGAATAGAATTTGAGTAGATTATATCAAATATATTTCGATATATTGCTTATTAATCTACTCATTATTTGATTTTTATCGAATAAATTGATATAAAGGTGTTAATTTCTACTCATTGAAATAGATTTGGAGGTCGCCATGCTGTCGAATAGAGCTTTGAGTGCTTTAAACGCAACTGTTTTTATTGCGGCAAAAGGGCACCAGCACCCGCCAACCACCCGTGAACTATCTGCAGCCTTAGGCTTGTCGGTATCGTCTTTGCACGGCATGCTTAAGTTGCTTGACGATCACGGCATTGTTCGTTCGTTCAGGGGCGCCGAAAAGCGATACGAGATCAAAGCCGATCCAGCCACAATGACGGCCTGGGACGTTGTGCAGATTTTTGACGATCCGCACCCACCGGTTGCTCAAAATGCGAAAGAAAAAGACACTGTTTCTTACGAATACGAAAATACCTATTGCGAAATGTTGAAAGATTTTTTGGCTTCACAAAAAATCATTGATCAAATTGCTGGGGTGAGTTCGAGTCCTAGTACGAATATGAGTATGAGTGCGAGTTCGGGCGCCCTTGCATGGGCCTGATCGAGCCACTCACCGAGGCTGAGCGGTCACGACTCATCGAGATGGCATGGGAAGATCGAACGCCTTTCGAAGTGATTCGTTTGCAGTACGGCCTCACTGAGGCCTCGGTGATTGACTTTATGCGTAGCAACATGAAAAAGAGTTCGTTTAGGATGTGGCGCAAGAGAATGAATGGGCGCCTGACTAAACATCAAGCCCTACGAAGTTCTAGCAAGGCGGCACACAGCCTGACCAACGATACAGCGCCGAACAAAAAAGGCTTAACAGCATGACTTGGGTGATGACATGAGCGAAGATCTTAGATGTTGCGGTTCAGGGACTTGCATCATTAACCTGGAAGGGCTCTGTTGGTGTGGCCAACAATGGGATGGCCAACAGATGCGTCACCAACCGATCGATTCACCCTTGAAATCCACAAAATGCGCAGACGATTTAGGGGCTAACGCGTCGAGCGCCTGAAGCAAACCTGCGACCGATGCACCTACCGGGGTGCAGTGATCGGGAGTCGCAAAGGGTTGAGATAAAGGCGACGCAACAGTACCTGGTTGCAACGCTGCCAAAATCGCTTGTGGATTTTTACGCGCAAACTCGATTGCGGCCGTTTGTAAAAACATATTGATTGCGGCCTTTGAGGCACGGTAGCCGTACCAGCCACCCTTTGAATTGTCACTGATGCTTCCGACGCGGGCCGACAACTTAGCGTAAATGACCCGTTCTTTTGCGAGCAGCGGTAAAAAATATTTGAGCAATAAGGCAGGGCCGATCGCATTGACTTGAAAGCTGCGTTGCAGGCGTGTGGCATCCAACGCGCCTAAGTGCTTTTCAGGGCCTTTGCCGTCAATCGTCAGGGCGCCAGTTGCATCAACGATTAAATGAAAGGGTCCTTGTGTGGCGCACGAGGTCGCGGCTGCAACGAGACTAGCTTCATCCTCAAGAGCAAACCTGGGCATGTCATGCCTTGAGACTTCAATCACGAGCGCGCAATTTGGATCTTGCCTGAGCTCGGCTACAAAACCCGCGCCAATCGTGCCCGATGAGCCAATGACGATCGCACGATAACTCGAACCCAAAGAGTGCATGACGTAAACCGCCGTTATGAATAAGATGCCGCGCAGATTACAAGAGCCGAACGGCCTTCGCGCGAAAGCCCTTATGGTGGTTACCAACGCACTGCAATTCAAAAAAGATCTAGTCTGTTAGGTTAATATTTTTGTAGGCAGATACCGACAGCGTTATTCTGCTTTGATTCCGGCTCGCTTAATTAAGGCGCTGTACATCGCAAGCTCGCGTTTAATGAGCGCTGCAAACTCAGCTGAAGAGCTACCCACCAGATCGTTGCCTCCCTTGGTCTGCAAAGCTTCAATGACCTCGGGGTCTTTTACCGCCTGAACGCTAGCAGCATTGAGCCGTTCGATGATGGCTGGATCGGTACCGGCCGGAGCAAGTAAACCTATAAATTGCGTAATATCAAAATCCTTAAAGCCCGCCTCTTGCATGGTGGGGATATTGGGTAGCGAACGCGCGCGCGTCGGCCCTGACACCGCGAAGGCCTTTAACCGCTTCTCTTGAATTAAAGGCGAAGCGGTTAACACGGTGTCAAACGTAAAGGCGAGTTGCCCGCCCAGCAGATCTACGAGTGCTGGCGCGCTACCTTTGTAGGGGACATGATTAAATTGTGCGCCACTTAAGATCGAAAACATTTCGCCGGCCAAGTGGCCCCCGCCGCCGATGCCAGTTGAGCCGAAACTGAGCTTGCCCGGCTGGACTTTGCCCTGCAGTACCGCATCATTCAGTGTATTGATCGATGAGGCGGCAGAGACGACCAATACGTATTGAAACGATAAGATCTGACTAATTGGTTGCAGGTCTTTGATCGGATCGTAGGGCACCTTGGTATACAGGACTGGATTAATCACAATGGGCCCGCTCGCGGCCATCAGCAGCGTGTAGCCATCTGCTGGCGCCTTGACAACCGCATCGGTACCGATCATGCCGTTGGCGCCGCTGCGATTTTCAACAATCACCGTCGTGTTGAGCAGCGCGCCCATCTTTTTGGCAATGACTCGCCCAGTAATGTCGGCATTGCCTGCGGCTGGATAGGGCACAACCACTTTGATGGGGCGGTTAGGGTAGGACTGGTTCTGGGCATGGGCTGACCCAAGCCCTAGCGCCCCGAGAGCACAAGCCAAAAACCAAAACCGAGCGCGAAAGTAGGTGGTGTACATAGTGTTTATGCCGAAAATGTGTGACTTGGATTAAACTTCATCGCCAATTTAGCTCAATATCTTAGTTGCAGCCCTAATCTACTTAAAGAAAAATTATGCGTGAATTTCAAAGGTTCATCCGTCTGGCAACAGCTGCAGGAGTCTTGCTTGTCGGTATCGGCTGCGCTCAGACGACCGAGCCGCCTAGCAGCCCCGCCGTTGGGGTGCAAGCGACCGAGCCGTCGCGCAGCTCCGCAACAGGGATACAGACGGCCGAGCCAGCGCCTAGCAACGCCATGGCGCCGCAACCAGCCACAGCGCCTAGCCACTCGATGGCGCCGCAACCAGCCACAGCTCCTCAGCCCGCTGAGCCGATGCGCAATGCTGTTGCGGTTGCACAGCCAACCCTGCTGCCAAGCACTGCTGTTGTTGTGCCTGTTGCTGTTGAAATGAAAGATACGGCAGCTTCGGTGCGCACTGCCGCAATCCTGTTGGCGGGCCAAGAGCCAGTCACCGGTTTGCCGCCGGCACTTGCGCAAAGCCCTCGTTGGGCCGCTTTTTCTAAAGAGGTGACTGCAAATTGGGCACGCTACAGCCAAAGGATTGCAGACCCGATGTCTCAGTGGGCCTTGGCTGAGTTGCCTGTAGCGCCCGACACGGTGTTTTATCCTTTTTCTGGCCCAGACTTTGTTACGGTGCATCAGCTCTTTCCGTCGGCGCAGCGCTACGTCATGATCGCTATGCAAAACGCTGAACGTCCGTTGGATTTGGCAAACCTTGCCCCCGATCTCATCGACCCTAGCCTTGCTGTGCTGACCTCAGCCTGGCAACACTTTGGCGAGAATGGTTTTTATGTGACTTCTTATCTCGAAAAGTATTTGTATTCAACCCGTGCCAACATCGGTGCCAGTACGTTTATTGTGAGTTTTTTGACGTTGCAGGGCTTTGAGATTGAACGTGTTGTACCGATACAAGTTGCTGCAGACGGCTCGTTGCAAGAGCTCTCGACGGATACACCGCGTTGGCGTTCGGTGCGCATACAGGCCAGCAAGCAGGGTAAATCGATTGTGATCGATTATCTGAAAATTGATCTGTCAAACCCAGGTCTTCAGGCCGCGCCACAAAATCTTGCTCTGATCTCTACCCTCACGAAATACCCGGTGTTGTTCAAGGCCGCCTCGCATTTGCCACAAAATGTTGGCTTTAATATGATCGCCAATCAAGTGCTCGCGGATTCTCCTTTGATCGTGCAAGATGAGACGGGTTTGAGTTATTCGACTCTGATTCGTGCGCACCAAGTGGCTTTATTTGGCAAGTTTGTCGTCGCCCATCACTCTTTCCCGAGTTATCACGTTGACCTTGCAAAAGCCTTCGCCCAACGAGATGACACCAAACCGTTGAATTTTAGATTCGGCTATTTTAAAGACGGTAACTACGCGTTGATGGTTGCTTCAAGAAAATAGCCGTTCGCTACATGAATGCACGTATCCCTAAAAAGAGACCAATATGATCCAGACACGCCATATTTTTCAAATTGTTTTAACAGTCCCCAATATTGTTGACCTAGGTCAGACTCCTGTGGGGGGGCGAAAGATTGCCAATGTCACGGGTGGCACGTTCGAGGGCGACCGGATTCGCGGCACAGTCAAAGCCGCTCCTGGGGGCGACTGGTTACTGATGCGTCCAGATGATGTGTTGACCTTGGATGTACGCTTGATCCTTGAAACCGATGACAATCAGCTGATTTATATGAGTTATCGCGGTTTGCGTCACGGCCCCAAAGACGTGATGGCTCGCTTGAACAAGGGCGAAAAGGTTGATCCAGCCGAGTATTACTTTCGCACCACTCCGGTGCTTGAAACAGGCTCAGAAAAGTATAGTTGGCTCAATAAAATCATCTGTGTGGCAACGGGCCGCCGCGAAGCTGCCGGGCCGATTTATGACGTCTACGAAGTGCTGTAGCCGTTGTTAAGTTAGTCGAGGCGTCTGCGTTGCGTCCAGAGCCCTAAAAGAGTAACGTTGACCCAATTGGTTTATCTAATTAACTAAAGAGACAACAATGAATTTTTTGTTCAGTGCTGAAGAAGAAAAACTGCGATCAACCGTACGCGAGTTTTTGGCCGAGCATTTCACTGACGAAGTGCGTGCCGAAAATACCGCAGGTAAGCGCGGCGAAGGATGGGGGCCAGCGATTCGCGCCTTTTTCGATACCGTCAATGAAAAACGCTGGTTCGCCTGGAGCTGGCCGACTGAGTTCGGTGGTGGCGGCGGCGACCGTACTGCCCAGTTTGTGATCGAAGAAGAATTTTACCGGGCAACCGGCATCACCTTAGGTGGTGGCACGGGTGCCCCGGCGATCTTGTCGTTTGGTACAGCTGCACAAAAACAAGAGTTTGTGCCGGGCGCCATTAAACGTGAAATCATTTTTTGCCAAGGTTATAGCGAGCCCGGTTGCGGCACCGACTTGGCAGGCATTCGTTGTCGTGCAAAGCGTGTGGGTGATAAGTACATTATTACGGGTCAAAAAATTTATACGACCAACGCCCAGAATTCGACACACATCTTTTTGATGTGCCGCACTGACCCTGACTCAGTTCGTCACCGCGGCCTGTCGATTTTGCTCGTGCCGATGGATGTACCTGGGTTAACCGTGCGTCCGCTCTGGACAGTACAAAATGACCCTCCAGCGCCGTTTGGAACCACCTATGGCGAAGAGCGTACCAATGAGGTGTTCTTTGACGACGTTGAAGTGCCAGTGTCTTGCTTGCTGGGTGAAGAGGGCGGCGGCTGGGAAGTGGCGCGGCGTGGCTTGAACTTGGATCGCGTAGGAGCCTGGCGTTATTTGATTTCAGTCATGCGTGATGAAGATATTGTGAACTGGTTGCACGGTGAGGGCGAGTTACAAGACTCACTGCGCGAAGATACGCAAGTTCGCGACAAAGTTGCAGAGATGTGGACGGAAGCTGAAGTCTGCCGATTAATGACGATGCGCAGTATCAGCATTGAGCAAAGTGGCGGAAAGTTCACCTACGAAGGTTCAGCTGAAAAAGTGTTTGCACCCGAGCACAGCGTGCGCACCACCGAAGCCATCAGTCAGATCTTGGGTCCGTTTGCCCAGTTGATGCAAGGCTCGCCTGCTGCAATTGAGAAAGGCGTCTTTGCACACAACATTTTGGGTGCTTACCAGTCAACAATTAACCACGGTAGCGTTCAGGTGATGCGCGATCAGGTGGCCCGTATTGGTTTGGGCCTGCCGCGCGCGGCAAAATAAGAATAAAGGTAAATTGAATCATGGATATTTTGCTTGACGATCAAGAAGTACAAATTCGAGAAGCGGCCTCAGAGTTTTTGGCTGGCGAATGTACGTCGGCGCTGGTGCGTAAGATTGAAACAGACCCGTTGCAGTATTCGCCAGCGTTATGGGAAAAGTTTGCCGAGAATGGCTGGCTTCAACTGTGTCTGTCGGATAAAAACGGCGGTCAGGAGTTGCCCTTAACGTATCTTGCCTTACTGTTTGAATTGGCGGGTTATCACATTGCGCCGATCCCTTTACATTCGACCATGGTGCCAGCCATGATCATTGATCGGCATGGCGATGCAGAGCAGCAGCAACTCTTGCAGTCAGTGCTGAGCGGTGATCTGATCTTGAGCCATGCGGTGACCGAGGCCAATGGCCGTTGGACACCCGAGTCAATTAAGCTTGAAGGTCGAGTCGAGGGTAATGGGCTTGTACTGAACGGCACAAAAAGCTTTGTGGGCAGTTATCGTGCCTCTAAGCAGTGTTTGGTTGTGTATCGCGAAGCGACAGCACCTCATCATTTGGGGGTTGTGCTAGTGCCCACCGATGCAACGGGTCTAAGCAGCGATGCTTTAGTTTCCATGGCAAAAGATGGTGAAGCAAACGTTCAGTTCAATAATGTTCGGGTGCCGTTGAACGCGCGCGTGGGTTCGTCAGCGCAAGGTAACGCAATCGCACTTGAGGTGATGGATTTTTCGTCTGTGTTGTACGCTTCAATGATGGCGGGTGCAGGACGCAGAACTCTTGACATGGCTGTCGCACATGCCAAACAACGCGAAGCCTTTGGTCAGCCGATCGGCGCCTTTCAAGCCATTCAACACTTGTGTGCCAACATGGTCAACGCGATTGATGGCACTACCATGCTTGCCCGCGAAGCGTTGTGGCGCGTGGATCAAAAGCTGCCCTATCGCGTGAACGTTGCGCAAGCCAAATCGTTTGGCAACGAGCAATGCATGATGGTGGTGCGCTCGGCACAGCAAATTCACGGCGGCATGGGCTTTATTCGTGACTTTGACCTGAACCTTTGGTATCGTCGAGTGGGCTCCTGGAGCCTGCGTGGTGGTACTGCTGCAGAGCATCGTCGCACGATTGCTGCGGCGTTGCTCGATCAGCCGGGCAAGGTTCGGATTGGTAATATTCCACAGCGCTAATGCTGTAGGGGTGAGCCTTTATGCGTCATAGCGATTCAGGGATTGCAACATACGACTGACCAGTCAACTCAGAGCAGCAACATCCTATTACAACAACTATTTACCTAGCTTATGAGACTGGTTCATCTAAGCCTGACTGCCCTGTTAAGTGTGTTCGAGTCTGGCTGGGTGCATGCACAAAGTCTGCCAGAGGCCGTCTCAATCGCGCTCTCTCAATATCCCACAATCTTGGCTGCCCAAGCGAACCAACAAGCCGCAGAACATGAGGTGACCCGTGCGCAAGGCGCATATTGGCCGCAGGTAAGCTGGACGGGTACTTACTCTTACTACAATACCGGTACCGTCCCAAGCACATGGATTCAATCCCCCAGTGTGAGCCTCAATCTTTGGTCGGGTGGGCGCATTCAAGCCGACGTAGATCGCGCGCGTGCTCAAGTTGACGCGAATAGGCATTCTGTGACTATCACGCGCGATCAGGTAGCCCAACTTGCAGTACAGGGCTATTTAAACTGGGCGCGTAGCCAAGAGTTAGAGCGAAGTGCCCGAGAAAATTTGCTAGCGCACCAACGACTGAACGCCCTCGTTTCAAAAATGGCTGAGGTCGATCAGGGGCGCAGTGTCGACCTTGAACAAGTCCGCGCACGACTTGCCGGCGCTCAATTAACGCTCGAACAAAATAAAGCGGGGCTTGCTATTGCGGCAGAACGCGTTCGAAGAATGCTCTTAGGTGTCGTGCCGCGCGAGCCTTCAGGGCTTGACATTTTGCCTGCTCAAATGCCCGTTTCGTTAGAGGTCGCACTGACGTATCTGGGCGACACTAATCCCATCATTGCACGGCAGTTAACGACACTCGCCGTCGCACGGGCTAATTTAGCGAGTGCCAACTCGCAGCACGCCCCACAGATCAATGCGACCTATGGAAAACAAACGTTTCAAGGAACGGCTCAAGGTGACTATGTCGCTCAAGTCATGCTGACTGTACCGATTTTTCAAGGGGGCTCTGCCTACGGTGCAACACAGTCAGCGATCGCTCAGCTCGAGGCGGCTGAGTATAGTTTGAAAGACACACGCATCATGCTTCAAGAAAGCCTTCGAACTAATTGGATCAACTGGATGAGTGCTCAAGAGCGCTTGAAAGTCGCCGACCAACAGGTTTCCCACGGCGCTAAAACACTCGCTGGCTACTGGCAACAATATCAGGTCAGCCGTCGTCAAATACATGAACTTCTAAATATTCAAAATGAATTATTCACGTTTCAAGTCAATAAAATTTCTGCTCGCTTCGACGTTCTTAATTTTCGAGTTGCTGTCTTAGCCAATCTTGGTCGTCTGGCGAGCGACTACAGCTTGTTGATGCACAAGGCAGAGCCCCGCGCCGTTCGATAGCAACCGTTCACTAAAATATCCCCTGAAGTACGACTCTTCCATTGTTCTCAGCCAAAAACGAGTCTTAATGTTTGATATGTCTAGATCTTGAATACTTCAAATACGCAACCAGCACCATCGCAAGCAGATGCCGTCCACTGGTTTGGGGGGACGTTATGGCGTTTTCGTAGTTTTTATATCGACTCAATGCTCGCCACCATCATGGCGAATGTGCTGACCTTGGCATCGATATTTTTTACAATGAACGTCTACAACCGGATCGTGCCAACTCAGGCGTACGCGTCTTTATGGACGCTCGCAATTGGCACAACGCTCGCGATTTTTTTTGAATTTCTGATGCGCTGGTTCAAAGCCCGTCTGATCGATATCGGTGGCAAAAAAGCCGACCTTGAGATCAACGCAACGCTTCTGCAAGAAATTATGACGATTCGACTTGAGCATGGACCGGATTCTGTCGGCGTCTTCGCTAGTTCGATGCGCGATTTCGATGCACTCAGAGATTTTTTCTCTTCGGCCTCTTTGGTACTCGTCACCGATCTACCGTTTGTTTTTTTATTTTTATTTTTGATCGGGATATTAGGCGGACCACTTGTGCTGATTCCTGCGTTGATGATCCCGATCTTATTGCTAGTAGGGTTGATTGCACAGCCGGGATTGACTCGCGCCATCCGTCAAAACATGAAAGAGGCTGGCGATCGACAAAGTGTCCTAGTTGAATCTGTACTCAATCTTGAGCTGCTCAAGGCTCATAACGAGCAGGGCTATTTGCAAGCGCGCTGGGAGCGCGCCAATCTAGCCAGCGCAGAGTCTTACAAAGACTTGCGGTCGATTTCTAACATGATGACCGGCTTGACGGTCATGCTGCAGCAGCTGACTACGATCGGTATGGTGGTGTACGGCGTATACCTCATACACGAAAGAGACTTGAGTTTGGGAGCGCTCATCGCGTGTGTGTTGCTCGCGGGCCGGGCGCTCGCACCCCTCAGTAACGTGATGTCACTGGCCACACGGTTTCAACAAGCCCTCAGCGCTTTGGACACGCTAAGCGGGCTCATGAAACGACCTCGCGATTTTGATCCAACCATGCAATACGCAAGTTTGACTCATTTTACGGGTGCGCTCGAAGCGCGAGAGCTACAATTTTCTTATCCAAGCGCCCTGAATGTGCCCGTGCTAAAGCAAGTCTCAGTGCGACTGCAGCCAGGCGAACGTGTTGCTCTTGTTGGTGCCGTCGGAAGCGGCAAAAGCACTTTTTTGCGTACGATGTCGGGCTTGTATACCCCGCTGGCCGGTGAGGTCAGAGTCGACGGCATCAATATGTCGCAAATCAACCCAGCCACCTTGCGTCAGCGGATCGGATACATCGGACAGGACACGCAACTATTTTATGGAACTCTCAGGCAAAACCTGATGCTGTCGAACCTCTCAATCACCGATAGCAAGGTTCTTGAAGTGTTAAAGACAATCGGGCTATACGAGTTGGTCGCCAAACATCCCCGAGGCTTAGATATGCATTTATCCGAGGCTGGGGGGGGGATTTCTGGGGGCCAACAACAGTTGGTCGCGATCGCGCGTCTGATGCTGCGAGACCCAGTCTACGTTTTTATGGATGAGCCAACGTCGCATATGGACGCGCAGACTGAAGCACTTGTTCTCTCTGCGCTTGAGCCCTGGCTAAACGGTCGAACAGTTTTGCTCTCATCGCATCGTACCCAGCTGTTGAGGCTCGTCAACCGCGTCGTTGTGTTCGAGCGAGGTAGTATCCTCGCAGATGGCAGCAGAGATGATTTTGTGCGTTCTTTGCGCGCGGAGCGTAGTGCGAATAAAGAGCCCAAAGTCACTTCAACCGTCGCCGCACAACAAGTACCAAACGCTCGCTACACGATCAATTGGCAGTTAAAAAAATAACTATGCAAATTTCTGACTCCGACGAGAAAAGCGCAAGCCGCACTTTGCTGTTGGTATGTTTCTTGACATTAATTGTTGCGTTGAGTTGGGCTGCTTTGTTTCAGTTAGATGAAGTCACAACAGGACAGGGCAAAGTGATCCCCTCGAGTCGCGAGCAACTGATACAGAGCTTAGACTCGGGCATTTTAGAAAAAATGTACGTGCAAGAAGGTCAGACCGTTGAAAAAAACCAGCCTCTTCTAAGGCTAGATGATTCGAGAAGTCACCCTATTTATCAAGAGGCCAGAGAGAAATGGCTCGCCCTTTCTGCACAAGCGGCCAGACTCCGAGCCGAGGCAAACGATCGTCCGATTGAATTTTCGAAAGACGTGTTGCAAGAGCCAGAGATCGCAGCGCGTGAGCAGCACACCTTTGAAATTCGCAAACGAACACTGACCGATCAAATCGCAGCCATGAAGCGATCGCTCGCCACGATTGATCGAGAGATGACGTTAGTGAGCCCTTTAGTCAAACAAAAAGTTGTGTCTGAAGTCGATTTGCTTCGGTTGCAGCGGCAAAAAGCAGACCTAGAAGGCGGTATTGCCGAACGATTAAATCGTTATCTGAGCGAGGCTGCGAATGAACTCGTTCGGATAGAATCCGAGCTTGCCCAGTCTCGAGAAAATATGCGCGCTCGGGCGGATGCCTTTAATCGTTCGACGATCGTTTCACCGATGCGCGGTATTGTTAAAAATATTTTGGTCAACACAATTGGCGGGGTGATTCAGGCTGGTCAAAACATTGTTGAAATCGTACCGCTCGATGAGCAACCGATCGTCGAGGCCTTTGTCAAACCTTCAGAGATCGCATTTCTAAAACCCGGTCAAGCAGCAACCGTCAAGCTGAGCGCGTATGACTACAATAAGTATGGGGGTTTAGCTGGTGTCCTTGAACATCTCAGTCCAAATACCATGCGCGATGAAAGTAAACCCAGGCGCCCTGGAGCGCCTCCCGTCGATCTGGACGAAGCCTATTATCGGATCTTGGTGCGGATAACGGATCCTGACCTCAGCCGCAAAGGAATGGTCATGACCCTCTTGCCAGGCATGACCGCAATGGTCGAGTTGCGCACCGGACAGAAAACGGTCTTAGACTACCTGATTGGCCCCATCAAAGCCTTGAGCGAGGCCTTACGCGAGCGTTGATGGCAGGGGACGACCAACCAGCGCTCGCGGGTGTTCACACAACAATTGGCTCCTTTTTCAAACAGCCAGAAGCCCTGCAGTGTGATCCACCTCGGGTACGTAAGCCGCGACCGGTGGTACGTAAGCTGAAACAGTGACTGGCGCCGCAACGGGCAAGGCAGCTGGACTTGCCGTCTCAGATTGGTCACTTGAAACTGAACTTGTCGAACTTGCCGAACTTGCCGAACTCGTCGAACTTGTCGAACTCGTCGAACTTGTCGAACTCGTCGAACTTGTCGAACTTGTCGAACTTGTCGAACTTGCCGAGGTTGCAATAGTCTTGCTAATCGACTCAGGGGAATCATTTTTTTGTACTGAACTACCCGACACAGTAGCGTTCGTGCCAGCGTCAGCAGCGGCCAACGGGCTCGCAGCCGTCGATAATTTAGCTTCAAGAGAGGAATCGAGCGCAGGCGCTGAAGCGTTGATCGTCGTCGAGTTAGTCGCAGGGCCAGACGTAGAGCCAGACGCAGCGTTAGTCGTAGCGTTGACGGTGGTTGTGTCAGACACTAACGCGTTCGTGGTGCTGACGTCGCTTACTGAGAGCGCTGAACTGCCGGTTGTGCTGCTGCTTGTTGCTGAAGCGTTGATCGTCGTCGAGCCAGGCGCTGTATTGACAGACGTGGTGTCAGACACTAACGCCTTCGTGGTGCTGACGGTGGTTGAGTCAGACACTAACGCGTTCGTGGTGCTGACGTCGCTTGCCGAGACCGTTGAACTGCCGGTTTTGCTGCTGCTCGCGCTTGGCGAGACTGCTGCTGCAGAAACAGGAGCCAGGCTCACTGTTGTCGTGACAAAATCAGCAGACGTTAACTTCGCGATCGTTGTATTTGCAACTACAGCTAAGAATTCACCCGAGACGCTCTGTATCACGGCATTGGCTTTTGCGGTGTTCGTGCCGTTACCTTGGCTAATCACGAGGTCTTTGAAAGTGAGCGCACCAGATAAGCCAAAGACATCTGCACCATCGGTAAAGTCAAGCACAGTATCCGCCTGTGCCACCGTGGTACCGCCATCTCCCCTCGATAAGACAAAGGTGTCGTTACCCAGCCCGCCCGTAAGTTTGTCGGCCCCAAGACCGCCCATCAAAACATCGTCACCGAGTCCGCCCTTAAGAGCATCAACGCCCCTGCCTCCTACTAAGGTATCGGTATTCGAAGAACCCGTGAGCGTCACTGCAACTGAACTATTTGCATTGTTGACAAGCCAACCACTCGAACCAGTCGCCGCAGCGAGGTTCACGTTAAAGCCTGAGGCTTGAATGCTCACTCGGCCTGAGTTGCTTGTTGAGGAGTTAGCCGTCCAGGCTTGAGCGATCGTTATATTGGCTGCAGCGCCAGCGCTGATGGCCACTTGATCTGCACCACCCAAGCCAAGATCTGAAATCGTATCGGTGCCAAAGTCGACCTCAAAGCGATCAACGTCACCGCCGCCCACTAAAGTGTCATTTCCGACGCCACCTATGAGTAAGTCGTTGCCTAGCCCTCCGTTGAGTGAGTCTGCGCTACTGCCACCAATCAAGGTGTCAGACCGTACCGATCCAATAACCGTAACGGCCACAGCGCTTGAGGCGTTGCTGACGGTCCAGCCATAAGTACCCGAGGCCGCATTCAAATTCACATGATTACCGGCTGCGTTTAAATTTGCGGTGCCTGAATTCGTTGTCGTCGTTGAGGCGGTCCAGGTCGTGGCTAATGTCGCATTCACCCTCGCTCCGGTGGAGACCACAATCGAGTCTGCACCACCCACACCCAAATCGGTCACCGTATCGGCACCCGAATCAATCACAAATTTGTCGACCCCCGTACCACCTGTTAGAAGATCTGCGCCAGCGCCTCCAGTTAGCGTATCGTTGCCTGCGCCACCCGATAACGCATCCGCGGCAGTACCACCCACTAGCGAATCCGCTTGCGCAGAGCCAATCAAGGTGACTTGTTGAGCACTACCTGAATTGCTAAGTTGCCAGCCATTTGAGCCGGTGGCTGCGGCAAGATTCAGGTTGAAACCGCCGCTGGCAACGGTGGCAGTCCCCGTGTTGCTAGTCTGACTCGTTGCGGTCCAGTCGTTGACGGCAGTCGCTTTCGCAGTGGCACCCACGGCTACGACCACTGAATCAGCCCCACCACTACCCAGGTCTTTGATCGTGTCGGTACCCGCGTCTACAACAAATTTGTCAACACCCAAGCCACCAGTCAAGGTGTCATTACCTGCTTTGCCTGTCAGTGTGTCGTTTCCAGCACCGCCGGTCAGCGTATCTCTGCCCGAGGTACCCACTAAGTTCAAGTCAGCAACGGGTGGTGGTGGCACCACCCCTAGATTCAACATATCTGCGACATCTAGACGACCGCCCGTCACAGTTTTGCCGACTAACGAGGCTGTTGCCTCTGCCGAGCTCAGCAAGGCAGTCCGAATCTCTGCTGCGGTCGCATTGGGATTCGCAGACGCATACAGTGCTACAGCCCCGGCGACGTGAGGTGTGGCCATTGACGTACCGCTGAAGGTTCCATATGAGTTTCCTGGTAGCGTGGAATACACCGATGAACCCGGAGCCGCGAGATCAACTTGCGTTGCACCGTAACTTGAAAACGATGACAGAGCACCCGTACTCGTTAACGAGGCCACAGCAATGACTGAGTCGTAACCTGCAGTGGCTGTCGTGTTGTAGTTGGAAGGATAATTCGCAGTCACATCGTTATTCGAAGCTGAATTACCTGCGGCGGCAATAAACAAGATATCGCTTTGTGCCGATCGAGTAATTGCATCCTGCAGCGCATTTGAAGCACCGCCTCCACCCCATGAATTGTTGGTCGCAACAAAGTTTTCGCCACTGATCGCCACTTTCGAGGCCGCGGTAAAGTAATCGATCGCTTTCACGGCGTTGGCTGTTGAGCCAGAACCGCCGGCATCCAAAAATTTGAGACCAACAAGCTCAACGTTCCAGGATACGCCTGCTACGCCAACGTTATTTCCTCCCATTGCGCCAATGGTGCCCGCTACGTGCGTGCCGTGACCGTTGTCATCGAAGGGGTTGTTGTCGTTACTGGCAAAGTCCCAACCCACTAAATCGTCGATATAACCGTTGCCACCCTCGTCAATACCATTCGCCCAACGCGAGTCACTTAACAAGTCTGCCGCGTCGATATAACTGTTCGCATTTTTATCAGTGACGAACGCTTGGTTAGCCGTTGCATTTAAATCACCGAACGTAATCAATCCATCTTGATCAATGTCTTTAAGAACTGAGTAAATCGTGGTTGGAATCTCTTTTTGATTCAGCCAAATATTCTGGTAAAGATCTTGGTGTGTGTAGTCGATACCCGTATCAATGACTCCGATCACTGTTTTGGTAGAGCCAACAAATCCGGCTGCCCAGGCTTCGCCCGCCTGGCTCCCAAATTGATTGACCGTCGCAGTTTGATCGCCATACATTCCCCACAAACTTCCTTGGGTGTAACCGGGATCGTTACTAATAGCCATAATAGAAACTAGCGAGTCTTCATCTGAGACGGCTTGCGCGGCATTCGATTGATCTGCTTGCGAATCAGCCGATACTGATACATCGGCATCGATACCGAAAGCATCTGAGGCCTCCCAAGACTCAGCGACCAGCAGAGAGTCAGAGGCCATCAGAGCAGATGAGCCTTGTCTGGAATCTTCCTGAACGCCGATCAGATCCTGAGCTTGGGTCACGCTCATATCTAATTCACCATCTGGGCTCTGTTCCGAGTCATTCGATTGTGCGCCGATCTCTGTTTGGGGCTCTTGAGTTGAAGTGTCGGGCTGCGTTGAGCCTTCAGGTTGCGGTGAAACTGTCTGCTCTGGTTGCGGCAATATCGTGACCACACCATTGGGTTCAGCAAAGCGAACCGATTCATGACTAGAAATAATCTTAAGCGCGTCTTGAACGCTGAGGTTGTCTCCAATTTTTACAAGTATCAAGCTATCGCCAGAAGAATTGGTTTCAGCTGCACGAATCACTTCAAGCGTTTGACCCTGAACAGAATCCAGCACTTGCGCCTGCGCCGCCGCAGTCGAGCCCGTGTGAAACTGTACCAAGACTGTTCGGGCGGTAGATGAGGTAAAAGCGGAACCGGTTGTGGCTGAAAAACTCGAGAAAGATGCCGTTGGGCTCCACTGAGACGGGTCGACCATCAAGTGGTTTGTCTCGCTTTCAGTCACTGAATCAATGGACTCTGAGAGCACGGTACCTTGATGTTTCAGTGCTGTAGTTAATTTCGAATCGATCGCCATAATTTTCTCTTAGCAGTCCCGCGAACGGGTGTAGAAAACGTTCACGCAGTGTTATTTAAAAACTAAATTCTATTGATGTTTACAGCAAAAAATATAAGCGAACGGGATGTTCGACCTAAGTACTTTTTCAATTTCTAGCGATGGAAAAGTTTTTTTAAAGATTTAGTTTGAGGCCGATTGGTACCTACTAGCCTAAGAATAATATTGCCAACGCCGTTTCGCGTCAGTAAAAACAAATACTCTTTGTGATCTTTTGCCAGTATTTTCAGCAATGGCGCTGGATTTGCCGATGACTGAAGCGCGAAGTGGCGCACTATCCTGGGTCAAACTAGGCCACCTCAACGTCTAGCACCTGACCGGGCTGAGTTTGTTCAAGGCGTTCGAGAATTGCTTTCAAAGATTGGTGCCAATAACTGCCCCACATCTTTATAAGATATGGCTTGCACGCCATCTGTAAATTCAATTGCCTGGCCGCTGTAAACGACTGCACGCTTTGCCAGCGGTTTTAGTTTTTGGTCAAAGTGTTGCAATGCTTTTTTAAAACTTGCATTCCAGGTGCTAGCGGATTTGATCTCGATCCCTAAAAGTTCGCTGCCCTGCTTGTGTAACAGATCGATTTCATGGCCTTGATTGTCTCTATAAAAATAGAGATTAGGCGTGAGACCTTGGTTGTAGCGTGCCTTGAGCGCCTCAAGTACAACGAGATTTTCAAACATGTTACCGATTAGTGGATCGCGCCCAACTTGGTCGACGCGCTCAATCCCCAGTAGATAGCAGAGCAATCCCGTGTCGGTAAAATAAATCTTCGGTGTTTTGATCACGCGTTTGCCAAAATTTTCGAAGTAGGGCGGTAGACGAAAAATGACGAATGAAGCCTCTAGAATCGACAGCCAGGCCTTGATGGTCATGCCATCCACACCGACATCGCTCGACAGCGACTGATAGTTGATGATTTGGCCAACACGGCCCGCCAGAAGTTTCATAAACTTTTCAAAAAGAACCACGTCTTTGAGTTTGATCAGTAGCCTGACATCCCGCTCAACATAGGTTTGAAAGTAGTTTGCGTACGCTGTGTGTGGCCGTTGCTGCTGATCGTAGATGCGGGGTAAAAAACCTTGAAAGATGTATTCACTTGGCGCGTCAAAATCAATCTTGGCTTGGTGTAATTCTGCGATCGAAAGAGGTAGCAGGTGCAACATCCCGGTGCGGCCCGCGAGCGATTGCGTGACAGCCTCGCGCAGCAGTAATTGATGCGAGCCCGTCAGCACAAATTGCCCATTCACCTTGTTTTGATCGACGATGTCTTGCAAATAGCTTAGTAGATGAGGCGCGCGCTGTATTTCATCGAAGATGGTGCGTTCAGAGTACTGTTTGAGAAACGCTTTAGGGTCATCGGTAGCAAATTGACGAGTTTCAGGATTCTCTAGGTTCACGTACTGGTAATCAGGCAGCACCGCTTTGACCAAGGTGGTTTTGCCGGATTGGCGCGGACCAAGAATGGTAACGATCGGGTACTCACTTAGCTGTGTTTGCAGCTCGGGTTGGAGGTGTCGCGGTATCATTTGTTGAGTTTAAACCATACTAATCCAGAGTTCAACTCTGAATTAGTATGGTTTAAACGATCGAAATACACATCAATGCCGCTTAACCAGCCTGTTTGACGTCAAGCCGAAGGCCTCTCAAAGCGCATT
>Ga0114973_10000811_pt1 | contig 23390 bp, 16 predicted proteins | sample M_140807_MF_Meta_FD_87025 | JGI IMG/M metagenome (GOLD analysis project Ga0114973, IMG submission 87025) | Freshwater microbial communities from Lake Montjoie, Canada to study carbon cycling - M_140807_MF_MetaG | ecosystem: Environmental > Aquatic > Freshwater > Lake | place: Lake Montjoie...
CATAACTTTTTGGACCATTAATAGTTTTAAAATAATCACGTATTTGATTTACAGCACTTTTAATATTAGCATATGGGTCTATTAACTGAGCATCTATGATAGATTCTATATTTTTAAGTACTTTTGAATCGGTAACTTTAATTTTGAATTTTTTTATTGCTAATTTAAGATTGCTTAAATCTTTAGTAAGAAATTCATTAATAGATGTGCTTTCGGTAGAAACTGGTTTTTTAGCTATTGGTACCTCTACTTCTCCTGATGTAATTCCTTTTTCAATACAATTAAGCATTCTAGAAGTTATATTAAAAGCTGCGCAATTATTACATCTAGATGACTTAGCTTCTTCCATGGAATCTAATTGCCATTCAGACGCTTTTGCTTTCCAAAATTTAATATTTGGATTGTTAGGGTTTAATGGACCATATCCAGCTTTGTCAATAGCAATTTGTCTATGCTTTAAGTTAACTTCTACATTTTGAGTAGCTACTGGACACTTTGGAGCTTCCTCTTCAACTTCTTTTAATATGTGTTTTAATTTAATCATCTTATTTTATTTTTAAAAAAGATTCTTTAAGCATAGATTCTAATTTTTTATTAACAGATTCTTTTTTAACGTCTTTTTTCTTTGGATTTATCAAATTAACATCTCCTTGTTTTAAAGCTACACCCCATTTATCTGATCCGCTTTTTTCTGGTTGAGGCATAAAATCTCGTTTCGGAGCCCAACTTTCTGGTTTAGACTTTTTAATCATTATACTAACATTTTTTACAATATGCTTAGCAATTTGAGTATCATCATCATACCCATAATTATTCCATACGTCACGAGCTTTGTCTTCTAAATTATCTAATACATAGCCATAAGTATTTCGTGAAGTAAACGATAATAAATTACCTGCTTTAAGATTTGCTGAAATAGTAACTGTTTCTCCAGCATCAGCTGCTATCGCGGTATGCACTGCCTTTAAAATATCTTTAGCATCTAGTTTTCCCGTAACATTAATACATTTTAATTTTGCATCTGGGTTTGCAGCGTATACTTGAGACCATCTATGATGCCCGTCAATAATAAATTCTCCATTATAAGTAATGATAGAACCGCCTACATCTGCACTTCCCTTTAGAAACGATTCTAACGAACCATATTGATCAGTACAAATATTTTTTAAACTTTCTTCAGCTCCAATTTCATTTTGAGTTGGTTTAAGGTCTTTTGCCGCAATTAGTGTCGAAGCAACACTAAACTTTTCGTCATTAGGTTGTCCATCAGTTTGACCTGCTTTAAGCACTGCCATAATTTTAGGATCTTTTGAATATTGCTGTAATAGGGTAACATATGCAGGTACTGAGTCTGTTTTAAATGCCGTAGATAAATCATCTAATTTATCTTGAGTTTCATCCTCTTTTAAAATACCTGCCAATTTTTGTAATCTAACCGATTCTTTTATTAATTCTTGTTTCATTTTATTTTATTTTATTTTACCAAAATCTACAACTCCAATATCTAGCCTTCCATCTTGGGCCTGGATTAGTATCACATTTATGTCTAGCTCTAAACGACTTCCTTCTTGCTGGATTACTTTTTTTAATTTTCATTCCAGGTTCGCCAAATCCTACTTTTACAACATTTCCTTTGTCATTTCTAACATAAACAGCACGCTTTCTAGGGCCTCCAGGAGTATAAAACGGTTTGCCTAACTTAACCTTTCTACCTCTATATTCAGCTTCGATTAACGTCTCAATATCGTTTTTTTTTGACTCAATATAAAGTTCGGTTGGAGATGCTTTAGGCTGTTTCATTTTTTTATCATAATCGCCCATGTTAACTCCTTTTTGTTGAGCTTTACTTCCAAATGCCATGTCTTCTAACTCTTTTTCAGACTGTCTAAAATCTTCAATTTCATTTTCAAACCAACCAGCAGCTAACGCTGCATTATTCATAGCTTGTGCTATGTCATCTTGATCAACTTCTGGAAATTTTTCAAATCCTAATTCATAAAACTCATCCCAATCATCATCATTAGCTAACGCCTTTAATTTCTTTTTATTTGAATTAAAAAATGTTTCAACTTCATCTTTTAACGAAACCTCTTCACTTTCACGTAAATTTACAGATTCTTTTACAATTTTGCGAACTGCCATTCTAACAATATGCTCTTGAATTTTATGATCTAATAAATCATAAATTTCTTCTGGTTCGTTAGATAAAATTTTATGAAATGCTTTATCCGCTGCATCCGCTTCAGATTCTGCTTGTTTTAATTTTTTTGCTTGAGCAATTAATGCAGGTTTTGCCTTTTCTCTTTTAACTGGATCTGTTGCATTAACAAACGCAGTTTTAAGAGCAAGCATTTTAGTTTCTTCTTCTTGCATTGCAAACATTTTAGCTTGCAATACTTCTGTTGCTTTTTTTAATTCTTTTGAAATATTTGGTGTCATCTTATTATTGATTTAAATGCGTCATTAATACGCCGCTCATCGCTGCTGCGTGATTTGAAATATGATTTATAGATTCTGCATCTAATATATGTTTTCTTTTAGTGTAACCTATGCCTAAATATCCAATAAACTTGCCGTCTATTGTTTTAATAGCAAAAAAGTAACCTGATTTACAACCATGCTCTTCAGCAATATATTTCAATCCAAAAGTAGATATTTTTTCATCTTTAAAATCAGATATTTCAATTATATCATTTTCTAATAACTCATTAATTGATTTAGAAAATAAATTAACTGGAATATTTTGAAAATTAGATTGAATAGAGCTTATTCCAGCATTTACCGTCTCGTAAAATATAGAAAATTTAGCAATTGATCTTCCGGTTGGATAAAAATGACCTCCATTATGAAATTGTGCAATCCAAACTCGATCTGCTTTAAATTCATCTTTGATATGATCTATTTTATCAGTTACTAATTTTGAAACTTCCAAAGCTTTTTCTACCATATCGGCAGGCTTTTTCTTTTTATCTAAATAGTTTTTAACTAGCATTATTAATATAGGCCCTGCTACCCCAGTTAAAAATGCAACTATAATTGGACTAAGTGATTGAAACATTGTCTTCCGTGTTAGGGTTTTTTAATTTATTAATAAAGTTTTCTTTAAACTGTTTAAATTCATTTTCAATTTTTTCGGCAATTTCATCTCCTGTCATACCACCTTCCCAATGTTCAGTAGTACCGTCAGCATTAATAAAAGCTAATGGATTTCTAAACGCAGCTGCTAATTCAATAGATTCTTGTTCAGCATCCTTTAACCAAGCTTCTGCACTTTTCAACATTCTTTCTCTTTCATATTCTTCAAATTTTCCTTCAATACGCAATTCATGTTCAAAAGCAACTTGACAGTCAAAACAATGACCTTCTAATTTCCAAAACTTTTCATCTAACCTAGGATTATCCATCGGCTCATTGCATTTAGGACAATATGAAGGCATTCTTGAAGCGGCAATAAGTGAACGAATTTCATCCATTTTACCTTTCTTAATTTTAAAACCTTCTCGTTGTTCCCATTCAATACCATCGCTATCAATCCAAACATCACCTACTGTATGTTTTTCTTGAACAGTTTTAGTATCAGCAAACCCAACTGTTTGTTTAGTTTGTGTTTTATGCGTGCCATCAAGCATTTTCTTAATAGCGTCTATATTACGTAACTTAGTACTCATTATTGTATTTTATTTATAATAATTATTTTACTTTCTAAAAGATGTCACTAAATTATTTTTTAAATGATGAACTCATGCCTTTAATTATAAAAGATCCAGTAAGCTTAAATGGCTTTTTAGAAATTTTCGGATCACGAATTACAATACCTTCATGCTCTGATACAGGCCCTAATGGAGAATTTAATTTTTCTAATACAGCATCTCCTAATTTCATAGTAGCCATATAAATTACATACCCGTCAACTGCAGATTTATAATCTTTAGGATCTTCAATATATTCAGGCAATGGAGTTCCTTCTGAAATTTTAATTAATACATCTTTTGACAATGCAGAAATTTTCTTACCGTCGACAGTTTTAATTTCATTATCTGGAATAGTTGCTTGAGCTAACCATTGAGAAAGAGTTTTAGTTTCTTTTTTGTCTCCGTAATTAACTGTATATTTTTTATTTAACGCTACGGTTAAGTCTGGATTGCCATCTAATGTGGTTGGAATAGAACCTAAAACTTCATATCCATTTTTATTGGCTATTGGAACTAAATTATTTAGTAAATCTTGCAAAGCTGGTTTGGAATATTTAATTTCTTTAGTAGCTCTTCTTTTAGGAGTTACTTGTTCAATTTCTAATAATCCATGAACTGCTAAGAAATTTTTATTATAAGACAATACATTAGTTGATCCAGCTACATATTCCAAGTTAAACATGATATTTGGGTTATCCCAAAGACCTAATTTTTTAAGAGCTGGAGTAATTGCTGATAAAGAGTTATTGAAAATATCTAATACAGTTCCACCTACTTTAATCATTCCATGTCCAGCGCCAAATCGATCTTCTAATTCTGCTTTGGTAATACCTTTTACGTCTAAAGGTTTATTAGAACCTCTATCCATTACAAACACTTTTTTACCATCTAATGTAATTAAACGAATTGAAGCATTTACTCCATCAATTTTAACTGACGCAGGTCCTTTCTTTAAATAATCAACAGATTGTGCAAACACTTTAACTAAATCTTTTCCTGATTTTACTCCGTCGATATTAAAGGGATGCTGCATATGACCTCCCGCTCCTCCACACATTAATAATTGATACCCCATATCTAAGGTATTTTTTGAATTAAGTATATCTTCAACTAATTTCGATAATGAAATTGATGACTTTATATTTTTTGATTCATTTATTGAATGATTTATTATTTCAAGATTTTTATAATGGCCTATAATATGTGGATCGATATCATGCATGAATCCTTCGAATATTGAGTACTTATGATCTAAATGCATTGTTCTAGAACGCAAATGAGCGTTGAGAATTTCCTTGAAATAGTATTGGTAATTAGTTTCAGTAATTACTCGAACTGAATCTCTATATAAATTAAATTCAGTTTTTGAATTTTCTGACACCCAATATCCATTATCAATCATTTTTTTCTTAAATGATTTTTTATCGCCAAACCCATAACGGTTTCCAATTTCGGACTTATTAATTTTTAGCTTAGGATCTTTATTATAAGACTCAGTAACTTTTTTACTTATTAATTTTCGTACATCATCACGTTTAGAAGGATTATCATCTCCGTATTTTGGATTATTATACGTTTCACTTCCATATCTTTCTAATTTAGTCTTTTTTATTTTTTGCACGTTAGTGGGATCTTTCATAGCGTTATTTTCAGACATTTTTTTACTAACACTATTAGGAATACATTTTGAATTTGGAAATTTAGATTTATATTCTTTTAAGGTAATACCATGTTTACATATCATATGACTACCTGTAAGCTGCTGTTTTTGTTCGTTACATATTTCACAGGTAACAAATTCTTGAATATTTTCTTGAGTTAATGGTTTTGTTAAATCTAACGATTCACTCCACCATTTTTTAGTAAAGATTGAAGTTTGATTTTCTGATACTTTACTTTTTAAATTCTTTTTTTTCATAATTTCTGCAATAAATGAAGATTTAGATTCATTTATGTTTTCTAATTTATCAAATATCATTTTAGCAGTTTTTTCATTATACCAACCAAACGCTGCTTTGAATAATTTAATTTTTTGAGATCTTGGAACTGATGTATCTCCTAAGGCTTTTCGTAAACTAGTTCCTGACATTTCTCCATATCCTGGAACTTTTATTAAAACGTGAGGTGCTACTACTAAATACCCATGTTTATCAAACCCTTGTAAATTTGCTTTATGTTTACTGTATTCTTGAAAATATGAATCACTTCCATCTTTTTTAGTTCCTATTTTAAATCTAGGATTTTCTTTCATATCTTTTGCACCTACTAAAAATACTAACGCAGTATCTTCAGGTTTAAGTTGTGATGTAATCTCCTCCGCTTTATATGGATTCTTTACCTGTACAAGCCTATCACTAAACCCGTAATTACTTATTATATCGCGTTTCTCTTTGAAAGAAAAGGGCGATTTAACCGGGTCTACGACATTCGAAGTTACTATATAACAATTTTGAGCTCCGAATTGAGATTCTAACCATTTGAATGCTTCTGCATGATGTTTTCCAAATGGCTGAAATCTGCCTGGATATAATGCTATTATGTTTTTAATCATTTTTTATAAATTTTATCCTAACGATGCTGTTTTCCAAGAGGTACCGTTGTGTACATACAATTTATTTGTAACTGTATCAAAAAATATTGACCCAGCTGATATACTGCTTGATGCTATTGGAATTAATGTTGAAGTTCCTTGTAATGATCCTGTTATACTTCCTGATACCCTTAACGAACCAGTAATGACTACATTTTGATTTAAAGTATTTACAAAAGATGCTGTTTGAGCATTTGATGCTGTTCCGAATAGTGAACCTGTAAATGAACCTGTAAATGAATTTGCCGCAACGCGTATTATTAAAGATCCAGTACCATTGTATAATTGACCAGATGATGATACCTGCATCAAATTTTGATACGACGCTGATATAGCCTGACTTGATAAATTTTGTATTGCCATTATTTACTTCTTTGTAATAAATATCTTGATAAAAATTAAATGTGATTTATGCGATAGGGAATTGAGGAGGAGCCTGATTTACAGGAGCTCCTATTGCTGAAGAAGCTGATGCTGTTAAATTTCTACTAGACATAACTGCAAAATTTGCAAATTTTGCTTTGAATTCAAATTCAGTTCCAGCATCAACTGCGTTACGATACATTTTGAAAAATGCATAATCTAAATTAACATTATTAAGTATATCTTGCGATCCAGTTGGTATAGTAATTATTGCTTTAAACGGAGCTGATACTGATTTAGCTCCAATAGTTGTAATATTAAACGGAATAGTAGCAGATGCGCCTAAACCTAAGATAGCGCCAGCATTTGGTGCGTATGTAATTGAGCCTGATACTCCCCCTACATAACCAACATCTGTAGCAGCTGGATCTTGATTACCAGATAGCCCAAAATACGCGTAAGAGCTGGTAACAGGTCTCCATACCGTAAAACGCAATGCTAACACTAAATTAGCGGGAGTTGCGCCGCCATAATTTGATACTTTTTCTACAATTATATTACCAAATACAGTTACTGTATTTTCAAATGGCAATGAATAATAAGACAAATCGGATATAATTGATTCGTAATTTAGCCATCGCTCAGATAAAGGCTGAGTAGCGGATCCTGAATTAATTGCACTTGCAACGTTAGTACTGTTATATGATTGAGTCCAATGTTGAAGATACACAGAGTCCATTGAAGTATATACTGACGGAGTGTAATATATTGACGGATACATAATTTCCATAGGATCTGTTTGGTGATATAAAATACGACCAATATTTTTACCGTCAGTTAATCCTATTGCAGTATTCATCATATATTGCGCATTTGCATCTGAAGATCCAGTTAATGCAATAAATGCTGATGCTGTTACATTACCCACAGTATCTAAATGAAAGTTGGTTCGAACTCCATCATAATTTAAAATTTCTAATTTATTATTTGACGCACTTAAAAATGTATTATTATTACCAATAAAGAAATTAGATGCTGAGATTCGTAAATTGTTATTTGATCCTGATATAAATGTACCACCGACATTTCCTAAAAAGAAGTTAGATGCTGAAATTTGTAAATTTCCATTTGAACCTGATATAAATGCACCAGCTGCATTTCCTAAAAAGAAATTAGATGATGAAATTTGCAAATTTCCATTTGAACCTGATATAAATGCAGCGCCGACATTTCCTAAAAAGAAGTTAGACGATGAAATTTGTAAGTTACTGCCCGAGCCCGATATAAATGCACCATTATTATTTCCTAAAAAGAAATTAGATGATGAAATTCGTAAATTTCCGTTTGAACCTGATATAAATTGACTTGCATTTCCTAAAAAGAAATTAGATGCTGAAATTTGTAAGTTACTGCCTGAGCCTGATATAAATGCGCCAGCTGCATTTCCTAAAAAGAATGAATTAGTTCGAACATCTAATAATCCAGAACCTGAAGTAGTGTATTTGAAATAAGAAGATGAATTTGCTACTAATTCTAACCCCACCCCAGAATATGATTCTGCAGAACCTAATATAGACTGAACAGACCCTGAATACATTACAAATCCTCCTGCTCCTCCTACACCGATTGCATTTTGAAATCCAGTATATCCAATACTGCGTAACATTGATGAATTTCCCTTTCCAGAAATATGAACTCCAGTGCCTGTCGATCCGGCTACATATAAAGAACCTGTTAGTAAATTATCATCTCCTCCAATATATGTATTGCCTCCTAAAAATAAATTATCTAAAGATTCAATTACTTGTTTAGAAGCTAAACCTATAGGATTGATAAATTCAAATTTGAAATCTAATCTATCATTTCGATGTACAGTCGGTAAAAAGAAAGAAGCTGTAACTACATCTGCATTAAATCCAAATTCAGTAGCTTGATCAGATATATCAGTTTCATTTGAAAGAATATATTCTCCAATTCCAGCACTTCTGTAATATGAACGAATTTTAGCAACTTCTCCTACTTGAGGTTGTAAATTACTAAAAAATACAGTAGCTAGATTATTTGAATTTTGAGTGATTTGTGCGCCAGAGGCTGACATTTCATATACTATATCAGCTGATGTAATATTAACAGTTTCAGGTTCGAATCTAGATATACTATCTTGAACTTCTAACGAAATTGGATCGTTTAACACAATTATACCAGCATCTGACACTGTAAAACTAGAACTATAATGTTCAATTATCGTGCCTGAATATCCATTATTTAATATATTAGAATTAATACTAACAGTTCCAGATCTAGATCCAGCATCAAATCCAATAGTAGCATTTGAAGCTGTAACGACAACAGCTGTGTTATTATTATAATAATAAATTAAATTTCCTAACGTGTTTGATTTAAATCTAGATCCTCCTGGGTAACTTAAATTTGTATAAGAACCTGTAGAAGCGTCAACAATAATTTCAGGAAGTACGTCGAATATAATTTCAGAATCATTTCGTTTAGATATATCTATATAGACAGAGGTGGCCCATCGTAAATTAATTTGTGAAGTATCTAAAAAATATCCGTCAATGTCATTATTAATAGTACTACATAAAATAATATAAGCTGTACCTGACGGTGTTGATTCGTTAACATAAACTGTTACAATAGCAGTTTGCTCGTCTGACTCTAAATCTAATGCAGTTTCGTAATATAATGCCTCGCCATTAGAATCTAAAATTTCAATGTATATACTACTTCCTTCTTGAAATATAAGTGGATTGCCTTTGAAATGAAATGTATTTTTACCAGCAGTAAATTCTGTCGGTAAATTTGAAACTCTAAAATAGTCAGGCGAGTTACTGCTAGTATCTTCTACAAGAACTGACAAATCAGCTAATCCTTGATACTCAATTTCATTAGTTATTAACTCATAGTTTACCGGCATATTGTTTGATATCTATTTTAAATAAATATCTAAACGTAATATATCTTTGAATTTCCATTAGTCTTAGTAATTTCAATTAATTTATCTACTACATCTCGCATTGAATCGATATGTGATATATTTAATCGAATAAATGTACAATGTAAATAATCTTCAATATGGTTCTGACGAATTAAATCTCTATCTTTAAGAGTTCCGTCTTTATTAAAATGATTTGGCTCGTCAAATTCAAATACAATATTATATTCTTTATTATATCCGTCGACCCAATAACCTAGCTCCGCAATATTATATTCCCCAATGTTCATTCCATGTTGTATAAAAATTCCAGTTTCTGATGCTATTACATCAAATAACACACATGCATGTGTATTGAAATTTGGGCTAAATTTATTTGATAATCCTTTACTACTACGCTGCAATATTTGAGTATTACGAATTTTATCTATACTTTCTTTTTTATGTTTTTTACCTAACCAATTTTTACTAAAATTTGGATTATTGTTATTTAATTTTTGACGATCGCTTACTCGCTTACGATATTCAGGATTTTGAACTGCCAATAATTGACGTTCTTTCATCTTTTTAAGATGTTCTGGATTTTTCATTGGATTATTATTTCCAGATTTAATCTTTGAATTTAACTGTTGTATTTTATATGTATGCCAGTCAGTACACAATTTACAGTCTTTATAAGTTTCTTTATAAATTTTTATCGTAATACCGCTACATTTATTTAAGTGTTTTTGTGTAATTTGTCTAAGCTGTTTATTACACTCTAAACAAGTAATTAGTTCATTTCGATCAAACGGATTGGTTTCGATGTTTATGCTCATGATATTTTTCTCTAGCTAATTTAGACAATCGTTCTTTATTACGGTCATAATACTCCCGAACCCAAAGTTGTTGAGCTAGTTTCTTTTCTTCTTCTGTAATGTATTTCTTTTTACGTCCCATTGTCTATTATAAATATATAACTATTGAAAAAACTATTGAAAATTTACATATGAAAAATCTCCTTGTTTTACTATTTCAATTTGCTTGTCTGCCATATCTTTAGACGAGTCAATATGACTAATTAAAATAATAAATGAAAACATCGATCGTAAATAATCTAATAAACTATAAAATTCAGAAATTACTGTAGCATCTAAATTTCCTAGGCCTTCATCAATAGCTAGGAAATTAGGTCTAGGCAATGACGAAACGTTTATTAACGAAGTTCTAATAGCTAAAGACGATATGAATTTCTCCATACCAGATGTCAACTCAATTGGCCAGAAATTATCCTGATCATATACAATATAACAATTGATATTTTTGCCATCCATTTCAAGCATTAATTGAAAATCAACTAACTGACTTAGTATATTATTAATTTCTTGCTCAATAAATGGCACTGCTGTTGTAATTAAATCATATGGAACCCCATCTCGATTAACTGCTTGTAAATAATATTCATAAAACTTATACTGTTTTGTCAAGTCTTTTAATTTAATAATAGACTCTTCAGCTTTTTCTTTTAATTTTTCAGACACTAACATATTTGAGTGACATGCTAATATTTGATCGTTTAAAATACTTAAATCATCTTTTAACTTTGATACACCTTCATTCAAATTATAAATAGCATCTTTAATTATTTTGTTTTCTTTAATAGCAGCTTCCTTTTTAAAATACTCACTTATCTGATAATTAACTTCACTTAACTTAGCTGACAATTGATGCTGTTTAGAATCAATTTGATGTAAATTAGATTCTATAGAAGATTTTTCTGATTCTTTTAAATGTATATCTTTTTGTAGTTTATTATAATTTTCTTTTTCTTTAAGTGAAGGCGTTAATTCAACAATCTTATCTTTAACTACATTTAATTTATCTACAATTTCTTGAGCAGATTTTTTATCTTCTTCAATTGAAGCTTTAGTAGTAATAGCATCTTTAACAAATACATTGTTCATACAAAATGAACAATTTTCATCATACTCTAAATCATTAAGTTTTTCCATTTTTTCTAACTTATGACTTACTTCTGCTTTTAATTTTGCTACTTGACCAACTAAAGTTTTTTCAGATTCTTTAACTGAATCTAAAACATCTATTCTCGCTTCAATTTCTGTAATATTATACTTTGATAATTCATCTTTTAAAGTAGATATAATACCATCAACTTCAATTAATTCTTGCTGCTTGTCAGTAACTTCTCCATTTAAAGATGTTATTAATTTTTCAACTTTAGATTTTAATTCATTTAGTGAATCTATATTTTCAATTGAAGCGTCAATTGGAACTAAATCTGAAGTCAATGATAAAATCTTATCATTTAATTCATTAATTTTCAATTCTAACTCTGCTTTATCAATTTGATAATTTTTATGTTCTTTTGAATATGTATCAATGTCTGTAATTGCGTGAGCTAATTGAGTTCCAAAGTCTTGTCTCTGATACTCTTTAACTAGCGTAGCTACTTCTTTAATATCGTCGTTTGCAATTCTATATAAGTCCTCAAATATATTAATATCTAGGAACTGAGCTAGTAAATCTTTACGATCTTTTTGAGCCATATCAATAAACCCAGAATTGTTATTTTGTACTGACAATGCAGTTAAAACAAAATCTTCATAAGTTCCTAGCAATTGTCTAATATGATCATTTGTCTCACTTCGCTCTTTTCCATTTAACGATTCTTTATTTCCTAAATCATCTACAGAATAAAAATCTACATCAACTCTTACATGGTTACCTCTTCCTTTAGTTCCTTTCTTTTCAATAAAATAATTCTTTCCGTCTAATTCAAAGTTAAATGTACATTTGAATGAATCAGATTTATTATTCATTACAGATGCAGCTTTAGAAGTTCTACCACATTTATCAAATATACAATATGTAATAGCATCTAACATTGTAGACTTTCCCGAAGCGTTTGGAGCAAATATTCCATACACGCCTTTCATATTTGTAAAGTCAATTACATTGTCTATTCCGTAACTAAACATATTTGAAAACTCAAATCGTTTTGGAATCCAAGATACATTTCGATTTACTTCTAAATTAGGTAGTCCTGAATTAACTGTTCTATTTACGTGACGAACTCCATCTAACATTTCATCGTCTAATGCAAATTTATTTTCTAAATATTTTGAAATTAATTCATTTTGGTATTCAACATCACGAACATCGCCAATATTAATTTTTTGTACTCTAGATTTATTAACAGTAAAGTCATTTATCTTTTGTATCGTAAATTCTTCTATATTAAATTTAGTCTTAATGTCAGCAATAATTGCTTTTAAATCTGCTGGCTCTGTATTTTGTACTTTAATTCGAAGACGAATTGTTTTATTTTCTAAAGACTTTGAAATTGGAGAATACTGACTATTATCAATTTCCAAAGTATAATAACAAATATCATTTTCAATTTCTACAAATTCTGCTTGACAAGTTTTTGTATCCCATACTAACATACCATGCACTAAAGCCTCTGCATAATTTTGTTGAATTAATGAACCTGGATATGCGATTGTTTTTGCTGCATCTAAATATTGATTAGGTTTATGTATATCTCCTAACAATGTAAGTTTATATCCAGCAAATGTATCAATATCAACATTGTCATTTACTAATCTAAAACCAATATCAGTCATTGCATTATTTACAGCTCCATGATGAAGTGCAATTTTAAAATCTCCTTCAAATGAATCAGCTTTTATAAAATCTTTAGGTTTATCGAAAACAGACATAACTACAAAGTGTTTGTCGGCTAAATGATATACCCCAGACTCTTTGAGATAATGTAGATTTGTATGATTTAGTGCGTTGACAATTGGAGTTAATGCATCTAATCTAGATTTGTTATTTAAGTTGCAATCATGGTTACCTGTAATTAAAATTGTAGGTGCTATATCAGCAAACATTTTAAAGAATTCTTGAACTGATTGCACTAACTCAGGTGTCATGTCAGTTTTAGCGTGAACAATATCACCTCCTAAAAAGATAATATCATTAGGTTCAATTGTACTTTTAATTGCATCTATCGTTCTTTGAAATACCGTTTGATACTCTTTATGTCGCTTTAAATTTCTAATATGAATATCAGCAATGTGATATATTTTATTAATAGTGTTTATTCCAATATTAATTTGTTGCATTATCCAAATAATTTATACTCAATAAATTTACTGAAAGTTAACGGTTGAGTTTCCTTAATTAACTTACACATTTTTTCAAATCCTATTTCTGCAGGATCTTTTTCTTCTAAATCTACAAAATACACTTCTACTCCATTGTTCATGAAATATTCAGCATGCTCTAAAGCTTGCTTTTGTGCATCTTTATCTAGACAAATATATAACTGACTAACTTTATTTTCAATAATTTTTTTACGCAAGTCTTCTGAAATTGTTTTGCCAAATAATGGAATTGCATTTCGTCTAACTGAAATTGCATCAAACGAACCTTCCACTAAAACTAACGGAAGAGACCAGTTAATAAACAATTCAAATCCAACACAATTTTTAGATACTTCAGGATTTTTATGTTTAAATGATTCAGCTTCGTAATAAGCTCTTCCTACAAAATAATTTAACTTTCCAAATTCATCATAGGAAGGAATTATAATCTTTTTAGCATATTCACCTGATTCGCAATATCCAATATTATACTTTACAATTTCTGAAAGTGTAATCTTTCGTTTTGATCTTAAATAATGTATTGCATTTTTATATTCAATAGACTCGGAAGTTTTGAATAAGGGAATATACTCTTTAGGCAGGTCTATTGCCGTCGTACTTTGAAAGGTACTGTCGATCTGATTGTTACTGTATTTTGGCTGGATGGAAAGTACTTTGTAAAGTTCAGCTATTTTATCGCGACCTACATTAAGTGCTTTAAATAAAGATGTTAGCTTTTTTCCTGATTTATTACAAACCCAACAATGCCATGGATTTTCTCCTTTATCATTTGTTACGGATTGAACTTCTAACTTCTTTTGTCTTGATTGACAGAAAGGACAATGATGTGCTATGTTACCTTTATTAGTAACTTTTCCTTTTCCAAGTATACTTTCAATTAATTGCGTTAGTCTAGTATCTATCATCTACATCAAATATAAGATAATCTTTTGAATTGTCAAAATTAATTTAACCAATCTTCAGGAATTACCTTATCTGCGTACTGAAACCCATGTTTATCACACCAGTCTGCATATGATGTTTTAGACCCTTTAGAAATTTTAGTTTTTGAATTTTGAAATAAAAATCTAATGTCTAATTCAGGATATTGCTTTTTAATTAATATATGTTTTTTTCTATCATCTACCAAAAATCTTCCTTTAGTTTCTATAAAAATTCCATTAGGAAGTTTAAAGTCTGGATGATATTTGTGTTTGGTTTCTGGTTTAATGAATTCAATGATATGTTGCTCATACTCGCCATCAATTCCTTGATTTTTAAGAGAAGCATCTATATCCATTTCTAAACCACTACGGAAACCGTACTTAGCTGCGACGGCTTTTTTGCTATATGGATTTTTTCTTGCCATAACTATACTTTGTTTTAAATGTCAAAACGAACAATAATAGTAGTATCAACATTATCTCGCTTTTGAATTGGTGTTCCTAATTTTCCTATCGCTAATAATTCGCCGGCATCATTATATAATCCAACTGTTGTCATATAAGGTGCAAATAAATTATTAGAAACTATAGTTTTTGGTATTTCTGAATTTACGTCATTATTTAATCTAATAGTAGGATTTGTAGTAAAATTAAATTCATCTTCTTTTAGTTTACAAATATACTCATGTTCATAAAGAGTTACTGTTGAATTATATTCTAATTTGAAATTAGTATCATCAAGATAATTAGAGGTAGGAGTGAATGTAATGCCTCCTTTTAAAAAATAAATAGAATTGCTAAATGTATTAATTGATCCTGTCGAACAATATTTAGGTCTAGGATCTGATACTACAATTAATCCATGCTCATAAAATACATTTCCAACAACATTGGTATTTGTAGTCATTGCATATGAACTAGAATCTGCTAATTGAGTAATTTCCGATTGCGTTAATCCTTTATTAAAAATAAAAAATTCATCAAAAGTTCCTTTAAATGAATTATATCCATTTCCACTTGAATTTAAGCCTAACGAACCTATAAATAAATCAGCGTTGTTATAAAAATTACCGTCTGAAGGTAATGTATGCTGCTGTACTAATGCACCGCTAATATACAATTGAAATAATGAACCTGTTTTTTGTAATACTACATGATTTTCTGTATTTGTAGAAAAACTGCTAGATAATGTTGTTATAACACTTCCGTTAGAATTTTTACAAATCAATTGTTGATTCATAGTACCAGAGCCACTGTAAAAATATATGTCAAATGGATATTGACTTGCGTTGTAATTTATGTCTCCGGTATATACTATATTACCAATCATGTATTGACCAATACCCGTAGTTCGTTTTGAAATTATTTGTTGAATCTCTGGAGTAGATGAATATTTTCCTACCCAAAATGATAATGCAAAATCATCAGTTTGTTTAAAATTAAATGAATCGTCATTTGGAATTCTAATATAAGATGCTGTTCCGAAAAATGCGTCATTTCCCCAAGGAAAAATAGAAGCTATTGTCGATGTATAGTAATTGTCTGAAAATGTAGAATTGTTAATAATTGCATTTCCTTTTGCAGTTAAATTAGGATTAATCGAATCGAGTTGAAAATCAATTAAACTTCCTATTTGCTGTGAAGTGCTTAAATCAAAATTTGGCGCGTAATTAGGACAATATGTCATAGCATCAAATCCTAAATGTAATACTTGATTTGATATTGAACTGCTTAATTCAGAGTCAATTAAATTTCCTTTTCCATCATCTATTAACGACATTGACGTAGCATTAATTCCGGTATTTCTGAAATTTAATTTAACTGAACCTGGTTTAATAATTTCTCCAAATTTTCTTTGAGGTATTGAATAAACTGTAGCTTCATTAAATAAAGTTCTTTCAATAGCATATGGATCTGCATATCCAAAAGTTTCAGCTGGAATTCCAGCTCTTTTATAATATAAATGATTTAAGCTATACCAGATAACTGAAGCTTCTTTATTATTTGCTGAATTGATTAAAAATGATCCAGAATCTAAATTTGTTTGTACCGTATCTAAAGTAACTTTATTTCCTGAATATACTGCAGGATTAGGCTTAATTGCATATAATACGTCTAATCCGTCATTTTGTAAACTACCTGTATCGGTATATCTCCAAGATTTATAAACCTTGAATGGCGTAACAGTTCGTTCTTGACCGTTAATTTTTTTAAATGCTACTGGCTTTCCCATATATAGTAGATAGGCTCTTTAATATAAATATCAAAGAGCCTAAATATTGTTTGTTTTTTATAAAACCATTAAAAATCCAATTTTACTTTTATCAAAGCTTCATTTGAAAATGATTTTTGAACTGGCTGACTTAGTTTTGCAACTGCTAACAATTCTTGACGATCATTATACATACCAATTGTCGTGATGTATGTTTTAGGGTCGGTAATAAATGTTGGTTGAACAAATTCACCTACAGATCCTGTTACAAATGAAGGATTATTTGAAAAATTATATTCTCCATTTTTAACTCTTACAAAATAATGAGTTGATGTTATAGCTTCTTCATTTCTTGCTTGGAATGCGTTAGCTGAAGAGTTGATTGACATAGCTCCTGAAATTGAAGTGTATAATTTCCATGCATTATCGCCGGCAATATTTGAACCAGTCACTGTATTAAATGACATTGAAGCGTCTAATGCATTACCATTTAAAATTACAATACCCATGTCAGGGTATACTAATCCATAATACCTAGGAGCAGATGCATTGAAAACGCCACCACCAATTGAACCAGATACAACGTTATATACTCGACCTGCAGAAGTTAAATTAGTTTGCTGACTTTGACCTGAATCGTCGATTAATGAAATTACTCTATTAGATCCTGAAGGAACTACGTTTGATCCGGTAAATACATTATTTGCATATTTACTACCAGTTAATTCACATAATGATAATTGCCAATTACCTGGATCTAATTTATCTTTAATACGAGCTCTATTAAAATTAATAGCATAAATTTCATTTGAACTCTCTCCGCTAGCAAATGTAAATGAAGTATCTCCTGGATTTAATAGCAATAACTTATATTGAGAATATACTGCTCTAGAAGGAGAATCATTTAATGTGCCGCCTGCTGAAGATCCAGAACCTAATCTGTGACCAAATGCTACTGAAAACTGAGCTTCTGAAGTTGCACTATTACCGTTATACACTTCATAATAGTATTGTTTTGATGCGCTGGTTTGAAGTGATCCAGTATACATTACAGATAGTGTTGCTGCGTTACCTGAAAACAATCCTGTAGTAACAAGAGTTTTTTGATTATTAATAACGTCTGTACCAACATCAAATCTAGTAAATATTCTTCCTGAAGCTGCTATTGTAGTTTGTAGTGATTGCTGCGCAACTATATCTCTAGCGATTGCTTGAGCTCGAGTTTGAATTTCGTCTTGAAGTTGAGCTACGCTAACGCCAGGTAATACTGCTGGGCGTCCTCCTGCTAGTGTTAGTGGTTCGTCTGCCATAAAGATAGGGCCGCTCCCTCGTACAACAGGGCCTTGAACGACTGGGCCTATTGGACCTGTCGTTCCCGGTGTCACGTTTGGACGTGACATTGTTGTTGGATCTGTCGTTACCATACGTGATGGTACAACTTGAGTTGACCTGGGATTAAATCTAGATGTTGCCATATTATATTTTTATATTTTTTTATTATAGAGTGTTTACAATTGAAGTACCAATTGCCGTTGCTAATTGAGTTTTCTTAACAGTTAAATTAACTGTCGCTCTACCACCTGTTTCATTTCCAATAATTGTAATAGTAGCTGACACGTCAGATACCAATTGTTGTTTAGCAATGATATTAAAGCTGAATCCAGTTGCTGATATAGTTTGAGCTGCTTCAGCATCTCCAATAAATCTAGGAACTGTTGGACTAACACCCGCAGCTACTGGCGCAACTACTTGAAGCTGCGCAGCATCTGAATCAGATAAAATTGCTGTATATCCTAAAGTAGCGTTTCCATTAGTAAAGTTTGTAGTCGTTGGAGTGATTACAAAATTTTGACCTGGGGAAGTTAATGTAATTGAAGATTGAGCTACTGATATTACAGGAATTCTTGAAGTTCTTTTAGGAAGAGTTAGAAGTTTATAACGCATACTATTAGACTCATCTGCTGTCGCCTCGACTAAAGGCATATTTTCTATAATTATGCCATAATAATCTGATCCTAGCGGGTGAGCTGGATTCCATAAGTCGTAATCAATTTCATCATCTGCTAATGCAAATTGAGTAATTTGAAATTCGTCTTTTCCTCGAGCTAATAATTCTCTACCTTTTTTAGTAAGAATAGCGTCTACGGTAATTGTACTATTGTTTAAATATCCCATTATATGTTGTGTTTATACCTTTTTAATAAATATTAAAATTTTAGATTTTTAAGTTATATCGTTCTAGACCTAACACCCGTTGCCGATTGATCTACTGTTGTAATTTGATTATTTGAAAATATTATTTGATTTGGACTGACTCTTGTTACTTTAACTACAGGCCCTCCGTCTACTGTCGAAGGAGAATCAATATTAATACCAGGCCCTGTTAATTTAGATCCATTATATCTAGCATTGTTCCATCCAGCTGCTAGTAATAGATTTATCTCAGCATATTTCAAACTAGAAGAATAAGCGTTATCTACTGAAGCTGAAGCTGCTGTGCTATAAAATCGTTGATCTAACGTTAATAAATATGTCGACGGTATAGAATTCAATATAATTCTATTTGAATTTCCATATGGAGCAGATAATCTTGGTGTTGGATAATAAGATCCAGATTCAGTTACTCTATAACTGCCTATATATCTATTCTGTATCCAATTCGTGCCTAATCTATCTACATCAACGGCATTGTCAATTTCTCCAATTTTAAAGACATCAATCGTACTTAAAACGTTGCGCGAGTATGTAATTTCTCCAATTCTAACACTATCAATTGTACTTGAAACATTTAAAGTGTATGTAAATGTATCATCAAAATTTGTTGCTACTTTCTGAAAAGATGATGATAGTGATGGGCTTACTGTAAAGATAGCAGCGTTAATTGAATTATATTCTGAAGTTAAAGTAGGTTGAGTATCTTCAATAACTGCGTTAATTAAACTATATTCTGAAGTTAAAGTTGGTTGAACATCTTCAATAGCAGCGTTAAGTAAATTATATTCTGAAGTTAAATTAAAATTATACTTTCCATCGATAACTGCATTTTTAACTAAATCTTCAATTACTGGTTTATTAATTAATTTAACTTTACTTCTCTCTAATACATTTGGTTCAATAACTAAACCAACAATTGCATTAGATCTTTGAGGAAGAAGTTGTTTAATATATCTAAATAAAGTAAAGTCATATATTTCTAAAGCTCTAAAATAAGATTCAAAATCATTTCGATTCTCATACTTTTTCCAATACTGAATTGCAAAAGTATTTAAATCTGTATAATGACTATTATAAACATCTTCTGGATTTCCAATATAATCATCAATTTCAAAATATCCTAATTGATTAAAAATATCTTCATTGATTGCAGTTTGTGGTGAAAAGTAAACTCCTAAACGATTTGAATCTAAAGAATACCTGTCGTATGAAGACTTTTCAACTCTTGTTTTAGTGTTTAATCTTTTATTTAAATCTATAGAAGAAGACTCAATACGAACTTTATTTGTATATAAACTAGAACCTCCTAACGAAGGAGATGGAGTGTAATATGTTTCTTCAAATCCTTCAAATTTAATAGATCCAGAATTTGTATATCCTATAAAATATAATGATCCTATATTTTTATTTTGTTTAGGATGTACAGAAGGTTGATAGAATGACCCACTTAATATTGAAGTATTTGCTAATGTAAACCTCTGTAATAAATGATCATAAGGTTTACCAGCTTCAGTACCTGTACTTAAAGCAGCTTTGTCTACATTATATGTATAAGTAGATGGCGACGCTGCATGCTCTATAATAGTAGCATCATTTAACGATCCAGACCAAAGTCTAATTTCATGTAAATGACCATTAAATCGTGTTGCTGTTGTAATTGAATTTCCATTTGGCAATGTAATTGAAGGTGCATATGAACTACTAAAACCAAAATTAGCAGGGTATACGTCGTAATCAATAGGAAATATAAATTCAGTAGTGCTGAAACTGGCTGATTTAATGTATATTTTATTACCGTATAACGTCTTTGCAACCTTTAATGATGCTAAACCATTAGATTCTTGTATTACAACAGAATGCCATGAATTGTCAAATATTTCTAAATTAGATGCTGAAATTGCATTACCAGTTGCTGTTGAAAATAACGTTAAAGTTCCTTCATTATCATCATTAGTTTCTTTTGATAATACTAAAGTATATGAATCAAGCGTGCTTTGATTTGTAATCTTTGTTATTCCATAATAGCTACCAACGTTATATGTATAATTTGAATCAGTTTTAAATCTAAATTCTAATACATTTGCTGGTGCAATATATGTTATTCCATTATCATATTGAGAAATTGGCATTTCAATAGTACCTTGAGATCCTGACAAATAATATGCATAATGGTATACGTCGTGAACATATTCTGGAAAATGATCGTTATCCGTAAATGTCGAAGGACCTCCATATTCTTTAATTGTTAATATTGTTGAAGGAATACCAAAACAAGAAAGAAGCGCTTTAATTGATCGAGAAGTTCCTTTTGATTTTAAAATGTAAGGCAAATTATTAACTAATCTTCTCCAAATTTCTTTTGTGTTATTTTCGTCTGATATTGAAGTAATTCCATTTATATCACTTTGCAGTGCATTGCCGTTTGCATCTACGCCTAAAGAATATCTCCATAATTCAGATGTTGATTTGCCATTTAATAACTCAAAGCCCATTGAAGACGCCACGTGATGTAATAAGTCATTTGGCATACCATCTTTAGGATGTTCTTCACGAGTATGTATTGAAGTTAAATTTTTAATGTATGTCCATAAAATATCAAAATGCTGTGACATCATATTGATAAAAAGAACATACTGCTCACCATCTTCTGAATTTTGTATATGCGCTGGAATTGTATTTTGAAGTGCATGCACATTATACCTGTCATATATCGTAGCAATTTCTAACAATCCTTCATAATAGGTTTCAGCGGTTACTGAATCAATTGATTCTTGAATAGCAAAATATTCGTATGGATCTGCATTCCATTGTATTGTTGCAGCTGACCATAACTCATAAGCTTCTAGCCATGTTGAAGTTGAATTAAAAGGTAATGATTTTTTCGGCCATGGAGCTATGGAACTAGTTACTCCATATGAAGTAATAGCATCATCAAATGAATATAATTTAGATTCATTTGATTCGAAAAATAAATATTTTTCAAAATCGTCAAATGCACTGACTACTTTATTTCTCTTGCTATATAAATCAGTTAAATTAGTATTTACTACAGGTCCTGGATTAACGATGTTAAGTATTACGTCTATTTGTTGAGTATAATATTCAATTAATTCTAATTTATACTTAAAGTTTTTAACTCTTTCAACTGCAGATCCATAATGTACAAAATTATCAAAATATCTATAATTAATATTTAATTTAATTCCAGATAGTGAACCTGAAAAATAATTATCAATAATTTGTTGCGATGTCGTTGCATTTGTTGCTAATAAATCATTCCAAGATCGAAATGACGTTGCAACTGAACCTCCCTCATATTGATCTAAATCAAAATTTGGACCAGCTAATGTAGTTACTGGTTCAGGAATATATTTAGGTATGATTGATATCGAATCTAAAAACGGAGTAATTATTTCTTCTGAAATAAATACTTTAGATTTTTCGCCATGTCTTGCAGGTAGCGGTTCGTATAACTTAATAAATATTTCAGGAGTAGTCGAATTATCAATTTCAAATCGAAAATTAACAATTTGATACGTTTCATTGAATCCAAAATTTAAAACAAATGAATCAAATATATCATTTAATAAAAGATCTGACCATCTATCTCTTAAAGCTTGTAATTGAGTTACTAATGTTAAACTTTCACCGTCAGATAATTGCAATCTCAATTCTCTTCTAGAAGGTGAAATTTCTTTAATAAAAACTTTTTGCGAATCAAATCCACCTAAGACATTATCAAATATATTATATACTAATTTGTACTGTCCTTTGTTAATTCCTAAAGTTTCTAATTCTTTAACAGCATCAATTGCTAAATGCTTATACGCTACAGCAACTGCATCTTCTCGAATACTTACTTCGTCAAATAAATCTTCACGATTGCTGCGATTACGTACCCGTGGTGACCGCTGAGTATTGTTATCTTCAATCGTAAATATTGCATTATGATTACCAGTTAAATATATCCCATCTGGAGTATAAACGTGTAATTCTAAATTTGGTCTACTATTGTCTTTGAAAGTAACCGAAAAATTTCGGATATCTAAAAGCTGTCGATCAATAGACTCTATTCTAGACACTTCAGTAGTGCTAGTTGCATTTAATAAGTCCGTTTGATTTGTATATACTGATAACATTTAATACTTTTAGGCTTTTATATAAATATCTACTTCAAATATTCTAGTAGATTATTTACTAGTACATACTTTAAGTATTCCATTGTCTAATAGACTGACTAGTAACTGACAATCTTCCATATTCTTCTAAAC
>Ga0114973_10000812_pt1 | contig 23388 bp, 24 predicted proteins | sample M_140807_MF_Meta_FD_87025 | JGI IMG/M metagenome (GOLD analysis project Ga0114973, IMG submission 87025) | Freshwater microbial communities from Lake Montjoie, Canada to study carbon cycling - M_140807_MF_MetaG | ecosystem: Environmental > Aquatic > Freshwater > Lake | place: Lake Montjoie...
CCTGTTGGACCTGTGAAACCAGTTTGTCCTGTAAATCCCGTGAAACCGGTGAAACCTTGAGGACCTGTTGGACCTGTGAAACCAGTTTGTCCTGTAAATCCCGTGAAACCGGTGAAACCTTGAGGACCTGTTGGACCTGTGAAACCGGTGAAACCTGTGAAACCAGTTGCACCAGTTGAGCCAGTTGAGCCAGTGAATCCTGTTGGACCTGTGAAACCAGTGAAACCGGTAAAACCGGTAAAACCTGTTGGACCAGTGAAACCTGTGAAACCAGTTGGACCTGTGAAACCTTGAGGACCCGTTGAACCAGTGAATCCTGTGAAACCTCTTGTGCCTGTGACACCAGTGAAACCCCTAGAACCAGTGGAACCAGTGAGCCCTTGGGGACCGATTGGACCAATGAATCCAGTATCACCCTGAGGACCGGTTGTTCCAGTGAATCCTTGAGAACCTTGAGATCCAGTAGCACCAGTGTTATCTGCGGTTCCTGGATTACCTTGAGGACCAGTGAAACCCTGAGGGCCTGTTGGGCCTTGAGAACCTGTAACTCCTGTTCCTGTGCCGACACCAGGAGCACCCTGAGGTCCTTGAGGTCCTTGCCCTCCTCCTCCACAATTATTACAAGAACATGAGCTATTGTTTCCTTTGTTACAACATCTTCGTGATGCTAAATAATCCGAATAATTTTTATAATAACTAGAAGAATTTAAATAACTTTGCGACGACATAGTTATTTATATATTATATAATATATATATATATTATATAATTTACGACGATGGAAGTGGCGCAAGACATAATTTAATACTACCCAAACTGGCTACATCATACTTTACAACTAATGGCAGATCATTTTCCAAATATACTTCTATTTGATTACACAAATTAGTACATTTAATAAAATAGCTAAGATTCTTTAATGAAAATTCACCTTGAATTATTTTAGAAGAATCTTGCTTCAATACAAACCCCATGCTACCATCCGTTTCAGCACGATGAATTTCTGCAGAAGCAAATTGTCCAAAACATCTAAATATTAACTCATTACCAACTGATTTAATTTCTAATTTTTCGGAAATACAAGACAAATCTCTAATTATTTTTTGAAAATCGGTTGATGGCAAATTAATAATGGATGAAAATTTCACATCAGGATACTCCAACTCCTCTGGTTCAGGTTCAATTAATCTTAATTTTTGCGTTTTACATTGTTTTATCTCACCATTTTCAAATTTCAAGGCTAAATGCGAAACAATTCCATCAACATAATCCAAATTTTCAATATAAATTGTTAAAGTATCATCATTGTCAATAGAATTGATCAATTTGAATAAATGAAACATATTTACACCAATAACAATTTTACTTTTTTTACATTCATAAAATTCAAAATTTTGAGCAGGTAAAAATAAGTGAGCCAAAATTGTATGGGACTTGTCCATATTAATAATACGAATACCATCTGGTTGAAAAGTAATATTTGTCTCTAACAAAATGTCCTTCAATGCTGTCATTAATGTTCTAAAAGGTGCTATTTGTACTGTTTTAATTGTTAAAACATTTCCATCGTTAAAAGAATTATCTAAGGATAAATTTTGCGTTTTATCTACAAAATTTGACATTAAGCTTATAAATGAATTTTTGTAATAATCTTTAAATCCTTATGTATTTTAAATAATTTTTCAAGAAATTTCTAAAATAACGCACGGAACTGAAAAAAAGGCACTTTATGTTTTGGCTTTTGGAACACGCCTTGTACCATTACCATATTTTTTCTTAGCCATCTTTGCTAAACGTAATGCTTTACTATTTTTTTTGCAACCTTTTTCCAAAATAGAAAAATCAACAGCCGCTGCTTTTCCAGATGTAATAGCACTTGCTAACCTAGCTGAACCCCAGGATTGAGCAGTTTGATTAGGTCTAGACCCAGATGAATAATATGCACCTTCCCCTTTTCTTACAATCTCTCCTAATGCTTTTTTAGAACAACCAGTGGATTTCGCCAATTCATCTGTAATATTCACATTTTCAACTCCATATACACGTTTAGCATGTGTTATATGTTTTGATGTTTTACTTTTATATGACGGTAATATTTTTCTAGTGAAATATTTACCCTTTTTATACAAATTTCTAGACTTCATTAACATGTCATACTGCACTTTTTTATCCCTTCTTGTCAATCTCTTTGGTAAATAACGTAGTGTTATTTTTCTATTTGACATTATATATATATTATTGAAATAAATTAATATTTAAAAAAAACAATTTAAATCTTAATAAGTGACATGACCACAAAAACAAGTGAAAATGATAACGAAAATCAAATTCAACTTCAATACCAATTGCAAGAAAATTGCATATCTTCTTTAAAAGAAATTTTCAAGAACTACGAAAATGATGAATACATGCTACAAAGAATACACACACATATTAATAACTATTTACCAAATACTTTAAAAACCGAACAAATCAATCACGAAAAACGGGTAAATCGTAATCATTTCCTTAGCAACGAACAGCAAGTTTTCATTCAAGTATTTCTCTCTAAGAATCAATATTTTTACCTGCCCAGCAATGGATTTTTTTATGAATACGACGGAAAGAATTATTTTATTGTAAAAGAAGATGATATTATACACAAACTTCTTTCTTCTATTTCAAAAGAAAGAATATTATTAGATTGGAAACACAAAACAAAAATAAATGTTATTAAATTAATCAAAGAGAGAAGTCTATTGAACTCTATTCCCGAAACTGATACTATTCAAACTATTCTAAATTTCATTTATCCTTCTCTATTTTCATCAAAAACACAAGCAAAATATTTTTTGACAATTATTGGTGATAATATATTCAAAAAAAACACTCACCTCACGTTTTTTGTAAGTCAAAATATGAAAAAACTTTTAAGTGATTTAGATAATATATCTTACTTATCTATTGGAAACACAAACACGACAAACAATTTTGTTACAAAATATCATGAAAATAATTCGTATGAAAATTATCGTCTGTTAAAAATAAATGAAAATTTTTCAAATGATTTATGGAAAGAACAATTAAAGAAATTAGGATTAGATTTATTGTGTGTTGCATCACACTATTCAAAAAGATATGAAAATTCCGAACAATTTTTAGAAAATAAGTCGGATGAGGATTTAAAGCAATTTGTGTTGTATTTGCGCTTAAATAATCAACAAAAAATCATAGAAACTTTTTGTGAAACTTATTTGAATAAAGTAGATGATACTAACTCTACAATTCAATGGAAAAATTTACATTTTATTTGGAAGCAATTTTTATCATCAAATAATTTGCCTAATATGATTTATTCAAATTCATTAAAGAATATTTTGAAAGAAATGTATCATTACGATGAAACAAATGATTATTTTACTAATTTAACAAGTAAATATTTACCAGTTGAAAGTGATTTTATCAAATTTTGGGAAAAAACTATCATAATAAATGAAAATACGCATTATACATTTGATGAACTGGAAATAGATGAATTATGTATGTTATTTAAAATATGGACACAAAAAACATCTACTATTTTAGAAGAAAAATTAATATCAAATGGAAATATTAATGAAGAAAATGTATTAAAAATATTGAAACATTTTTTTCCAAGCATTGAAATTGTTGAAAATAAATATGTGTTGAACGTAAAATGTATTATTTGGGATAAAAATAAAGATATTGAAACTTCTTTTGACTACATAAAAACACAAATCAAAAATACACATACATTAGCTCTTATTTCTTTTGACGATGCGTATAATTATTATTATAAATTTTGCAATTGTCAATCTAATAAATTGATCGTTAACAAACGATATTTTGAAAAATATTTATATTCAAAAATATCTAAATACATTGTTTATGAGAAATTCATTGAAACTATTTGGGTAGATCAATAAATAAAATTTGTTAAATAAAATATATATTATATTTATTATAATATATATAAATATATATGGACAATTATACTTTTGATTTTAATCCAAAAAAATGTAATAAAATATATTTTAATGAACTCTTTTTACTATTAAATACTATTACTCCTGAAAAGGAAAAATATAAAAGAATTAAAAAAAATGACATTTTAAAATTCAATGTCAAGTGTGAAAATGTTTTTAATTCGTGTAATCCAGATGAGTTTTTTTTTGAAAATAAAAAACAAGTAGTTTTGGGTAGATTAGTTGATACAATTGGTTGTTTCTATAGTTGTAAAGGTCATTATTATAGTTTGGCAATAGATCCATATTCTATATTTAAAAATGATGTTTTTATTCGTTATTTAATAGATAAACCTGAGATATATATAAATAATTCAAAAAAAATAGAATTGGAGCATGTTTTTCCAATTAGAATAATTATGAACAATACGTATACTATTCCACCATATGCCGAAAAAAAAATGGGAAATATTAAAGAATATACTTTTGATACTATTAAAGACCAAATTGCTGTATCAAAAGATAATTTAAAAATAATAAATGGTCTGCCTAACACATCAACTTTGAAAAAATTGATAACATCTCCTCTATCTGGTAATATTGTATCAAGAGAATTATGTATATTGTATTATATGAAACTAAATTTTTATGTAGTTATAAATGAAGACAAAACTTTAAAACCATTTATTTTAGTAAGTAAATATAATTTACAACAAATAAGAAAACTTTATAATAAATTTAATAAAAAATTACCAAACATACAATATTTATTTAATAAAAAAAATAAAACAGTTCGTAATAATTTATACAAAAATAAAACACAAAAACTACGTAAGAATTAAGAATTAGTTTGTTAGACATGTTCATTTTTGCATAGTCTAGAGATGAATCTTTCTTTGTTTCTTTCTTCATTCATATAAATATTTATTATTTCTGCCGGTGAATAAAACTCCTCATTTATAAGCTGTAATTTTTCACTATCTAATTTTTCTTCAAATAAATGAGTATACATTTCTTTTATTATTTCACGAGATGCATATGATAATTCAAGTGTAACGTCTATTCTACCCGGTCGTATTAAAGCAGGATCTAAATCTTGATAGTGATTAGACGTAATTATCATTATTCTACCAGGTGTTTCACGAATGCCATCCCATAAATTCAAAATATCGTCCAGTGTCAATGGTTCGTCTTCTAATAATATTTTTGGAAACTCGCATTTTTTTTCTAGGCTGTTTTCTGTCGCTACTATGGTCTCTAATAAATCACCAATATTTACTTGTGAATTTTGAGGTAATTCTTCAAAGTCTATTTTTTTACCGAAACCAGTTGTAGGGTTTTTTTTATTTTTCTTTTTCTCTCTATCTAAAACTATATCCCCAATACAATCTATGTCTTCAAAAACAATCACTTTATTATCAAACCCTATACTGCCTTTTTTATTGTCTGAATTATATCGTTCTTCAAAAAATATACTATCTAGTTGTTTTTTTGTTTTAATGAGCTTCAGTGAAATCACTATAACATGACGATTTGTATAATTCGCAATTGCCTTTATAAGTGAGGTTTTACCCGTACCAGGAGGTCCGTGCATACCAATACCAATTGAATATGGAATGCCTTTTTGAAAATACCACTGTTTATTATTTAAAAAAAAATCTAGTTTATTCATTACATTCACCTTTTCCTTGAAAAAAATATTATTAAAGTGTCTGGTGCTTGAAAAAATATTTTCATCCCATATCTCATATATATTTTCATCATATTTTGCTTTGTTCAATGTATAAATAAATCTTTTATTATCTCGTAAATCTTCTATGGATAACAAATATTTTTTTGTGATATTTTCAACAAATTCTTTTATTGTATTGATATCACTTCTATAAGAAAACAATTGTATAACAATTTTTTCAAATTTTACTTTTTTGGAATTATTATTCTTAGAATTTTTATCATCTTCTTGATCTTCATTACATATTTTAGTATAAGCATATATTTCATGTTCTTTTGATATCAAAAATTTTGTGTTTTGAACCACCATATAAATACCAAGATCCCTTTTATTATTATTTTTTGAATAATTATCAAAAGAGTATTCTTTAATATGGTTAATAGATTCATTTTCACTTATATTTTCAATGATATGAAACCATAAAGCTTTAAATCTATCGCTAAATGAATTAGTTTGATTCAAATTATTATCATAATAAGTCGTAGTTAAGCCTATTTTACCATCATATTCAACTATATTTTTATTATAAAAACAACTTTTAAAATAGTCATAATCAACCGTTTTAATTGAAAAAATAAAGAAGTAAAAATTATTATTCATTAACTGAATTAAATAAGTAATAAATGATACAACTATTGTTGTAATAAATGCATCTACTATTTTGTTGCCTGTTTTAAAATTATCAAATAACATATTTAAAATGGATGTCATTGTTATTGTTTGTCACTCAAATAAGCTATATTAATCATAATTAATATAGCTTTATATCTGTAAATTTTATATTGTAAATTTGCACTGGTATAAAATACCCCTTTATACATTTATGAATTATTTCCTTCTTCTAGTTTGTTGCCCTTTCCTATGTCTTGTTTTATTTCTTGTTCTATGTCCTTTTCTATTTCTTGATTTATCTTTATGTTTTGTTATTTTTTTACCACCTGAAGGTGGTCTATTATTAACCATATGAACTATAGAGTCACCAAGTTCGCTATCTGTATTTTTATTTATCATACTTGCTGTTTCTTGTGCTATATATTGCCTAACTGCTTGTTTATCCAATATTTCTTGAGCTCTTGGTCTATAATATCTTGTCCGATTATTAAGAAAAGGTGTTATTCCAACTCCATTTTCTAAATTAAATCTAGAAATTACAAGCCCGCTACCAGGGATAGAATAATTTTCTTCAAACGTACCTCTAAGTTTTACTATTGTATTTGTAAAATCGTTAAAATCTATTAAATATCTACTACCTGGAATCAAATTTTCTGCTTGAACTTCTTCTAAATGAGGGTTTGAAGGTGGTAAATTTTCCATATATATTTATAATATATATATAATGAATATATTATAAAATTTAAGCAGCATTACCAGCAACGAATTGTAGATTAACACCTGAAGTTCCAACACCTCTTCCATCATAATGTGATGGACTTAATGGAAAATTAGTTCCACTTCCGCCTTTATGACGTCTACTACCTTTACGACCATGGTGTCTGCGACTTTTTCCTAGCATTACAAAACCAAATTTACCCTTTTTGGTTCCATAACCAGCCTTAAGTAATCTCTTTTCTTTTTTGGCAGTCATATGTTTGTCTTTTGAAACAATGCGTCCTGCCTTGTTTTGCATTAAATTATTTTTGGTTAGACCACCACTTGTTTTATAAGCAGTTCCGTGCCAAACTTGAGCGCGTGAGCCCATTAACATTTCATAACTTTTACCTTGAACCATATATCTTCCTGAAGCAGTTTTTGTAAAACGTGTCATATAAAATTACGAGAGAAAAAATAATAATTTTATAGGAAATAAAATTTAGTTTGATTTTGATTTTGATTTTAATTTTAATTTTAATTTTAATTTTAATTTTAATTATAATCAAATTTTATCCTAAAACTCAAAATTTATTTTTAATAGGTGTTCCGCCTCCTCCAGGCATGCCTTCTAAACGCCCTAAATAATTCAATCCAAACCCATTGATTGTTCCTAAATAATTATTTCCAAACTGAAGACGACCACCTTTAAAACTATTAATTGTACTTGCAACTCTTAAATTACGCGAATTATATGTACTATTAGGTAGACATGATGTTTTTTTAAATACTTCTGGTTTACAATAACAATTTTGATTATCCGCATAAACAGCATGATCAATCAATTGTTTAAAACGTTTTATTGGAGGAGCTTTATTTATATTCATGTAATCCATTTTATTATGTATAATTATTATGTATAATTATTTTTTAAAATAAAAATGAAATATATTTAAAAAATATATGAATATGTATACTTATACATTTTTATATCTAAAATGAGTTCAACTGATTTAACCCTTGCTAACAAATATCAACAAAAAACTGACAAGCAGCATATTCTTGATAATCCAGATACTTATATTGGTTCTGTTGAAGAAGTAGATAGTAATGTTTGGATTATTAATGACAATGAACCAAGTGATAATGTCAATGGATGTAAAATAATTGAAAAAAACATCAAATATATTCCTGGATTATTCAAATTATTTGATGAAGGGATTGTTAATTGTAGAGATCACGTTGTAAGAATGAATCAAGCAATTAAATCCGCTACACCAAATGCTTTACCAGTTAGCTGTATTGACATATCCATTCAAAGTGACGGAACAATTGTTATGATTAACGATGGAAATGGTATTGACGTGGCAGAACATCCTGAATATAAAATATGGATTCCTGAGTTGATTTTCGGTCATCTTAGAACTTCTACAAATTATGATAAAACAGAAAAAAAAATTGTTGGTGGTAAAAATGGATTTGGATTCAAATTAGTACTTATTTGGTCTACATTTGGATCAATTGAAACGGTTGATCATGTACGTGGATTAAAATATACACAAGAATTTAAAAATAATTTGGATGAAATTTGTAAACCAGTGATTACTAAATGTAAAACAAAACCATATACAAAAATCACATTTAAACCTGACTATCAAAGACTCGGTATCCAAGGGCTGACACCTGATCTAATTGCATTATTAAAAAAGAGAGTTTATGATGTAGCCGCTGTAACCGACAAATCATTGAAGGTAAAATACAATTCTAATCTAATTCCTGTGAAAAATTTTCAACAATACATTGACATGTATATTGGAGACAAAAATGAGACACCTCGGGTATATGAAGAAAACGGCGAGCGTTGGGAATATGCAGTTGCATTAACACCTAGTAACGAATTTATTCAAGTATCATTTGTAAATGGTATTCATACTGCTAAAGGTGGCAAACATGTTGAATATATTTTAAATCAAATTACTCGTAAACTTTGTGATTATATTGAAAAAAAGAAAAAAACAAAGGTTAATCCAAATACAATTAAAGAACAGCTGATCATGTTTATTAGATGTGATATTGAAAATCCTGCATTTGATAGTCAAACGAAGGACTTTATGAATACTCCATCCTCTAAATTCGGTTCTAAATGTGAAGTCAGTGATAAATTTATTGAAAAAGTCGCTAAAATGGGCGTCATGGATGCCGCTTGTGCACTCACAGAAGTAAAGGAAAATAAGGCTGCAAAGAAAACGGATGGTGCAAAAACGAAAAGCATCCGCGGAATCCCAAAACTAACTGACGCAAATTGGGCAGGTACAGAAAAATCAAAAGATTGTACTATCATATTTTGTGAAGGTGATTCAGCTAAGGCGGGTATTATTTCAGGATTATCATCAGAAGACCGAAATATAATTGGTGTTTATCCAATGAAAGGTAAAATATTAAATGTGCGTGGTGAAAATATCAAAAAAATAACAGAAAATAAGGAAATAACAGAAATTAAAAAAATTCTCGGGTTGGAAACAGGTAAACAATATAAAACCATAGAGGATGTGTATAAAAATTTGAGATATGGAAAGGTTTTATTTATGACAGATCAGGATACAGATGGTAGCCATATTAAAGGTCTTGGAGTCAATTTATTTCAATCTGAGTGGCCGTCACTAACAGAAATTCCATTGTTTATTGGATTCATGAATACTCCTATTCTAAAAGCAAGAAAGGGAGATAAAGAGCTTATGTTTTATAATGAAGGTGAATATGAAGAGTGGAAGGAACAACAACTAGGAAATACTTCAACAACAAGTGAACTAAAAGGTTGGAAAATCAAATATTATAAAGGGTTAGGTACTAGTACAGGTAAAGAGTTTCGCGAATATTTTGAAAATAAGAAGATAGTTGGTTTTGAACACAATGGTAAGTCAAGCGATGATTCTATTGATATGGTATTTAATAAGAAAAGAGCAGATGATAGAAAAGAATGGCTTGAAAAATATGATCGTAAATCCTATTTAAATACTAGCGATTCTAAAGTAAGTTACGAAGATTTTATAGATAAGGAGTTGATACATTTTTCAAAATATGATTGTGATAGAAGTATACCAAATCTAATGGATGGACTGAAAATCAGTTTGCGAAAAATATTGTATTCCGCTTTTAAAAAGAACTTGGTTACTGAAATTAAAGTAGCTCAATTTAGTGGTTATGTATCAGAACATTCAGGATATCATCATGGTGAAGCTAGTTTAAATGCTGCTATTGTAGGTATGGCGCAAAATTTTGTTGGTTCAAACAATATTAATTTATTTATGCCAAATGGACAATTTGGAACAAGATTACAAGGTGGTAAAGATAGTGCATCGGAAAGATATATATTTACTTGTCTTAATAAAATCACGCGAACTTTGTTTCCAAGTGCGGATGATAATATTTTGCAATATTTAGATGACGATGGATTATTAGTAGAACCAATCTTTTATGCGCCAATTATACCGATGGTTTTAGTAAATGGATCCAAGGGAATCGGTACAGGTTTCAGTACTGATGTAATGAGTTATAATCCTTTGGATATTATCAAATATTTAAAGTCAAAATTAACAGATACAACAGATACAACAGATAGTTTTGAATTTGTGCCCTATTATGAAGGATTCAAGGGAAGTATTTATAAAATTACAGAAGGTAAGTTTATGATAAAAGGTTCTTATGAAAAGAGTGGTCCAGATAAAATCAAAGTAACAGAATTACCTGTTGGTTATTGGACAGAAGATTTTAAAGAATTGTTAGAAAATCTTATAGAACCAGGTGTTGATAAAGAGGGTAAAAAAATCACTGCTGTTATCAAAGATTATGATGACATGAGTAGAGATACAAATATTGATTTCAATATTACATTTGCAAAAGGCAAATTGGATGAGCTTGAATCCACAAAATTGGATCATGGTTGTAATGGTGTAGAAAAATTATTAAAGTTGTTTACTACAAATACAACTAGCAATATGCATTTATTTGACGCAGAAGATAAACTTAAAAAATATGAGAAGATTGAACACATTATTGATGATTATTATGAAACACGATTAAAACTTTATCAAACAAGAAAAGAATATATGATCCAATCTTTGGAAAAAGAACTCGTCATATTATCAAATAAAGCAAAATATATCAAAGAAATTTTAGATGGCAGCGTTGATTTGAGAAAAAAGAAGAGTGATGAGGTTTTCAATATGTTGAAAGAAAAGGGTTATGATACAATGGATAGTGAATATAAATATTTAACAAGAATGCCTATGGATAGTGTAACCGAAGAAAATGTTGATAAATTAAATAAAGAATATGAAAATAAGAAAACAGAATTAGAAAATGTTAAAAAAACATCAAAACATCAAATGTGGTTGACTGAATTGGAGCTATTAAATAAAGAATATTTGGAATACAAAGAAACTCGCGAACGATTGATGAATGGTTTAAATGGACAAGGAGAAAATGGTTCATCTAAAACTAAAAAGAAGGTTGTTTCAAAAGGACCATTGAAACCTAAAAATAACTTAGTGATAACGTAATTTAGATATTTTTGTAATAAATAACTTTGTAATTAAATAAATTAAATTAATTAGTATTTAAAATTATTTTTTTATACTTTTTTATGGTTCCCGACTGTACGCTCACGACATCATGTTTTAATTTAACAAGTGTTAATAATAATTCACGTAGTGTAGAAGAATGTGTAAATAATATGAAAACGTTACTAGAAATACCTTGTTATTTGGTTATTTTTACTGATAAAATATGTTATGACAAGATTAAAGAAATTAGAGATTCATTTAATTTACAATCACTTACATATTACGTAATAAATGATATTAGCGAAATAGAAGCTTACCAATTTAACGACCTAGTAAAAAAAAATAGAGAAACATATTGGCCTACTAAAGACGACCGTGTATGCAGTGAAAGTCATTTATTATGTTGTAATAAATTTAACTTTGTATTAAAAACAATAGACTTAAATCCATTCAATACAACTAAATTCGGTTGGATTGATTCAAATTTAAGACCCAATTGTGAAAAAATATGTGAAAATTATGAAAAAAATATGTTATTAAAAATTTTAAATAATGCTAATAGTGAAAAATTTCATATTCAAATTTTAAACGTATGTGATAAAAAATACAAAGAAAAACATAATAAGAGAGAAATGTATCAGGCATATAGATGGATAGTTTGCGGCTGTTTGTTTATAACTGGAGTTGAAGTTGGTAAAAAAATTTTAAACCGTTTAAATGAGAATTTTATTGAAACTACAATTATGGGTTATGGTCACGGTGAAGAAATGTTTTTTTTAGAAATTTTAGATGAATTTTATGATGATATTGAGAGAGGTTATGGAGATTATCGGAATATCTTGAATAATTTTATAGAACCTACCAAAGGTTTTGATTACATAATGAATTGTTTTATCAGGGCATATTTACATTTCGGTTATCATAGAGAAGGGTACGACTGTTGTAAAAAATTAATTGATCAAATTGAAAATTATAATGTACATGTTAGTTATGATATATATATGGATTTGTTATTTAGTTTATATGTATTTACTTTTTATTGTAAAGGTAAAGAAGAGGCTAGGAATGTTGTTGAACATATTCAAAATATAACTTCAAAACATCCACATGTTAAAAATGAGTTTGATAAGAAAAAAGATTTTTATGAATCACAGTTTAATTTTTCCACCTTTTAAAAAGGTGGAGCCAAAACTACGTACTCTTTTCACATTTTCTCATTTAAAACGCCCATTTCAATTATAAAAAATTGATTTAAAAAATAAATTATAATGAATATTATATAAATGACTTATGGATTTATTTACAAGATACCTTTCCCTAATGGAAAACATTATATTGGTATAACGACTACTTCATTAAAACAACGACAAAACCAACATAAACAATGTGCAAAAAATGGCGATACAAAATGTCTTTATAATGCTCTAAGAAAATATAAAATTGTAGATACATTTGAACTTATAGAAATAGATACAGCAGATACATTAGAAGAAATATGTGAAAAGGAAATTAGGTATATTGCAGAGTATAATTCATATTATATGAATGGAAATGGATATAATATGACGTATGGAGGAGAAGGAACTAATGGTTATGTTTTTACAGAAGAGGATAACTTAAAAAATAGCGAAAGAATGAAACAATATTATAAAGAACATCCAGAAAAAAAACAACAGATTAGCGAGGCATTGAAAAAATATAATGAAAATAATCCTGACGCAATCGTAAGAAATAGCGAAGCGCAAAAAAAATATCATAAAGAACATCCAGAAGCAAGAGAACAAATGAGTGAAATAAAGAAACAATATTATGAAAATAATCCAGAAGCAACTAAAGAACACGGTGAAAAAATGAAACAATATTATGAAAACAATCAAGAAGCGAGAGAACGAATAAGTGAATCGTTGAAACAATATCATAAAGAACATCCAGAAGCGGGAGAACGAATGAGTGAAATAAAGAAACAATATTATGAAGATAATCCAGAAGCGGGAGAACGAATGAGTGAAATAAAGAAACAATATTATGAAAATAATCCAGAAGCAAGTAAGGAACATGGTGAAAAAATGAAACAATATTATGAAAATAATCCAGAAGCGGGAGAACGAATGAGTGAAATAAAGAAACAATATTATGAAAATAATCCAGAAGCAAGTAAGGAACATGGTGAAAAAATGAAACAATATTACAAAAACAATCCTGAAGCAATCGTAAGAAATCGCGAAGCGCAAAAAAACCGTTCACCAGAATGGATAAAAAAAAAATTGGACAAACTGGGAAATAACAAACCATTTGATATATTTACAAAAGATGGGACATTTATAAAAACTTTTACTTATCAATTTGAAGCAAAAGAATATTTACAAAAAGAATATAATATTACATCAAAAATTGAGATAGGTAAAGTTTTAGCAGGGAACGCAAAAAGTTCTGCCGGTTTTACATTTAAATATAAGTAAAATTTCTCATATGAAATGGGCAATTTTTTGAGTGTGGAAGGTGATACCGATTGCGCATTATAAATGTGAAAAGATGTAAAAAAGGTGGAGCCAAAACTACGTACTCTTTTCACATTTTCTCATTTAAAACGCCCACTAATTCAGTTTTACATCAAAATAAATCCCTTCATCTTGACCCTCATCTTTATAACTAATCATAATATATTTATCATTTTCTTCAAAATTTTCTTCTTTATATTTGTTTATTTTTTTACAATCGTAATTGTTATTTAGTGGTGATTTTAATTTCATGGTATATGGGTATTGTTTCTCTATATCGCACTCAAAAATGTAAAAAATATCATATTTGTTGTTTACACTTAATATTCTTTTAGCATCACTTCCAGTTGTAGAATAAGCAATCCATCCATAGTGTTTACTTTCAAATAATACTATGTGTTTTTTTAGCATTATAATAAATTACTAATTCATATAATTTTATATCATTTTTGTTGAATTAATCTTGCGTTTTAAATGAGAAAATGTGAAAAGGTTGACAAAAAAATACAGCAAAATGTTTTGGCTCAACCTTTTACAAAAGGTTGAACAAAAGGTTGAACAAAAGGTTGACAATTATGTTTACAAAAATACTTATGTATTTCCATTTTTTCACATAATATATGCGTAAAAAACCCAATGAAAAACATCACTATAAAAGGTTTCAATTTACCAATAAACATAAAAATTATAGACCCTGCTATTAAAAACCATAAGCCTTCCAGTAGACTTTCAATAGTTAAATTATTGTTTGTAGCTATGTATGAAATATTGTTATCATTCAATAATTTTTTACATGCATAACCATGATTGCAAAAAAAACTTTGTATGTGTAAATAGTAAGAGAGAAAATGCTTTAAGAATCCTAATGTAAAAAGTAATATATATTCATTTTTAATAAAAAAAAACAATAGATTGAATAGAACTGCGGAATATAAGCCAACGCATACTGCTTCCAATATAAAATTCATACTGTTTTATATAATTTATGTAAAGAATAGAAATATAAATTATATAAATAATGTTTTATTTTCAACCAATAACACCATCAAAATTATTTTTATTACCAAACCATGTTTTTAATTCTAAAGTACGATCTGTATTGTTCGCCATGACAGGGTGAGCTATAGGTACGACGAGTGTACTGGCATCATCTATATATTTTAAATATCCTTGTGCTTCTCCATAAACTTGCTGAATACAATAATTCAACACGATATTGTTCAATGCTTCAATTTGTTGGGTTACATTAGTTGGTTGATTTGCAGAATACTGTAGATACACACTTCGCATGACTATTTTTAATGAATCACAATCTTGAGGAGCTATTAAATATTGACCATTTGATCTATGATAAACTCCTGCTCGTATTCCATTTTGTAATATTTGTATGTTCTCATGAGAGAAAAAAGCTTTTGATAAATATGTTTCATCCCATAAACCTTCTACAGGATTCCTAAATGTCACACACTGGTTAGCAGGTATTTTATCAAACATTGCAAATAAATTTGAAGTATCAGGACTTTTTATATCAACTCTTCCATTATTAATTTTATTCATTTATATTAACCAACTAGAAAAATTTTTTATATTTATTTATAATAAAAATATGAATTCTTTTTATAAATTAATTTTAATCATAAGTGTTATTTTAATTATTAGTTTAATATTTATTAGTATTCTTCTAGATAAATCAAGGAACAGTTTGGGTTATTTTCAAAAAATTATTCTAATTATAGCTGTTATTATTCTTCTAATTAATTTAGTGATAATTGCCCTTGCTTTACATAATTCTAAAAATACAAATTGGCCACCAATAGTTCCTAATTGTCCTGATTATTGGATAAGCGATGGCTCAGGTAATAATGTTACATGTATAAATAAAAAAGATTTAGGTGTTTGTAAACCACAATCAGGAAATACTCATTTAACCATGAATTTTAATAATCCTCCTTTTACAGGTACTAATGGAAATTGTGCAAAGTATACCTGGGCTCAAAACTGTAAAATAGCATGGGATGGTCTTACTTATGGTGTAAACAACCCTTGCAAATAAAAACAAAAAACATAAAACGTAAAATGTAATAAGCATATTACCAGAAAAAAACTATATTACCAGAAAATATATAATAATAATTTCAGTTATTATTATATAATATAATAATAATAACAACCCAATAAATGGAAATTGAAAAAATAAATACATTACCATGTGAATTAGTAATGTTAATTAAATCATTTTTACCAAAAACAACACTACTTTTTTTGAATAATTATTATTATAAAAAATATCATTTTCTTATTAAAAAATTTATAAACAAAAATAATTTTGAAAATTATATTCGCAGTATTATTAGACGAGACAATCACTTTGTTTTTTCGCAAATCTTAATTGATTATAATAAAGATCTTTCAAAAATTAGAAATTACATATACAAAAATATAATGTATAAAAGGTATTTTTATTTTTTAATTGATTATTGTATAAAAAACGATTCTATAAATTGTCGTAATATTTTGAATGAATTTCTAAAACTACAAGGTTTGTGTCAAAATCGGCATAAAAAGAATACTTTTATACATATAAGATGGAAACATTAAATTTGAATAAATTATTAAACAGAGAAGAGCAAGCAAATTATATTAAAGGCATTCTAAATAATTATGAATTGAACAAAAACAATTTGTTATTTAAAAAAGGTATATATGTTTATGGTGATCCTGGAACTGGTAAAACTATGTTTATTACTAATATTTTGAAAGAATTAAATTACGATATTATTAAATATGACGCAGGTGACGTACGAAATAAAACTGTTATAGATGATATAACAAAACATAATATGTCTGATAAAAATATTATGAGTATTTTTAACAAAAAACTCAAGAAAATTGCAATTATTATGGACGAAATTGATGGTATGAATAACGGTGACAAAGGTGGTATTAATACATTAATAAAACTAATAAGACCAAAAAAAACAAAAAAACAGAAAACAGAAGAGATGACAATGATTCCAATTGTTTGTATAGGTAATTACAAAGTGGATAAAAAGATTAAAGAACTGATGAAAGTTTGCAATACAATTGAATTGAATACCCCAAATGAAACGCAGATGATCTCTATTTTAAATAATATTTTACCAAATATTAATGAAACTATTAAAAATAAAATTATTCAATATGTTCAAAGCGACATTAGAAAACTAAACAGTATTTATAACCTTTATTTAAATAAACCAGATCTATTTTCATCAAATATAATAGAAAATATATTTCAATTAAAATCTTACAATGATGATACAAAAAAAATAACCAGCAAATTGTTTAATAATTATTATAATATTGAAAATCATAATAACTTAATGAATGACAACGATAGAACAAGCGTAGGATTATTATGGCATGAAAACATTATTGATTCAATTGACAAATTAAATAAAAAGGAGTCAATACCTTTGTATATAAAACAATTGGATAATATTTGTTTTTCTGATTATATTGATAGGATTACATTTCAAAAACAAATTTGGCAGTTCAACGAAATGAGTAGTTTAATTAAAACATTTAAAAATAATAAAATGTACCATGAATATTTTACTAACAATAATGATAATAAAAATAAGGAAAATAAGGGTAATGCAACTAAGGGCAATGCAACTAAGGGTAATACAATGAATAATACAAAAAAAAAACAAATTATGCCTAACGATGTACGATTTACAAAAGTATTGACAAAATATTCTACTGAATATAATAATTCTATTTTTATACAAGATTTATGTCAACAATTATCTATGGATAAAAAGGATTTATTTGGGTTTTTATTATCAATTAAAAATACATACGACGAAAACCAAATATACAGCTTATTTGAAAATTTTGAAATTAGTAAATTAGATATTAATAGAATTTATCGGTATTTGGATAAATATATGAAAGAAGATGCAGTTGACATAGTTGATAAAGAAATTGAAATAAATAATGATTTATTTACAGGTGGAGGCGGAGACAGTGATTGTGAATTTGATATGTGATATGTGATATATTTTTATAAATCATAAAAATTTTCTAATAAATTACCCGCAAATAAATTAAATTCACGAATGCTATTTTGATTTTTGTATATATCGGTGTATTTTTCAATTATATCTAATTTTTTATATATATTTGTAGTATTTTTTTCTAATTCTTCTACTATATTTTTATTTATGATATATCTTTTAATTTTATGCAGCATATAAATGTTTGCATATTCATTGTTATAATTATTTTCGTTATAGTTTTCATTTCCGTTTTCATGGCTGTTTTCGTAGTTGTTAATATACCTTTCGTCCATTCCTTTATTATTATTTTTAACATAAAAAGAATCATTATCACTTGATAAATAATTTTTTATATTATTAGAAACTAACAACAAAAAAGATAAACATTTTGTTAGAAACATAAATATAATATATTAGTTATATTATATTTATATTTATATTTATATTTATATTTATATTTTTATTTGATTATTTACAGCTATATATTTATTCATTTTTGTGATAATGCACAATTTTTAACATATGTATTTTTTTTTTCTACCCAATTATATTTTATTTCATCGTCTAATTCGGTATTAAAATAGTTTTCATATTGTTCAGGACTATCAAAAAAAAGAACATTTGATCCGTTTCTTGCATGTAATTCACCGCTAGATAAAGCAAGTTTAAAAAATAAAGCTTCTTCTTTTGAACCTACCTTATATTTATACAAATTACCAGTTTCGGCGTTTCTAATATTTGTTCCAGAATCACCTGATGTATAACAATCAATTCTAGTTTTTTTCATCTTTCCTGATGATGACATTTTTGGTCTATAAACATAACTATATCCTGCATCGTTTGATTTAATAAGATTCAATTCTTTTTTTTGATGATTTGTAACATCATTTTCTTCGTTTGGGTGAAAAATATCCTCATAATACATATTTGTATAAATACGCTAATATATGTAATAATATTTATATAATAGCATATATCTTTAAGTTTCTTTTTACACCTTTTTATATTATTGCAGTCGTTTATTTTGAATTATTTTTTTTAATTTCTTCTATTTTTTGTGTAATTATTTTTTTAATTTTATCTTCCAAATAGTTTACCTTGTCTTTTAATTGATTATTTTCCATTAATAATTCATTAATTAACATTGTCATTTCATCCATTTTATTAACATTTGCATTTTTTTTGTAATATTCTTGTTCTTGTTTACGTTGATTCAATATATTTTCTCTCCTTTCTTTGATTTCATTCATTTGTTTCAACACATCTGGTTTAAATTCTGGTTTTCCTGCCTCATAATATTCAAGCAGTTCATCAATGTCGTTCATGAAAAAAGTCAAGATTTCTTTTTCTTTAATAAAATCTTGGGGAGTTATTTTTGACTTATTTACGTATTGATTTGTCCCATCTTTTAATAACATTTTTTTATCAAAAGAATTATGGTTATGAGAAAAAACCAAAATTGTTTTCATAGGATCTAGTTGCACAAAAGGAATTGTATAATTTTTTAAAAATTTTTTCTCTTCCGCTAAACAAGCATCATCATCATATCCTGTTTCCTTTAACAATTCTTTTCTAAACGCAAATGTTGCTGCCGTAGAATGATTTGGACCATATGGACCAAATTTATACATTTTGTTGATATGTTTAAAATAAATAAACATTACGCTTGATCCTGCACATAGGGCATTTGGATTTTGTTGTAATGTTTCAACAGCGTGAATAATTCTTTCAGGTGGATAGTAATCATCATCGTCCATATAAAGAATAATATCACCACTACATTTTTCATGCGCAAGATTTCGTTTTTTCCCCAATGTCATTTTTTTATCATACCTAAAATATTTTACTATATATTTTTGTTCTAGACTCTGGTTACCATTCATCAATGGTAAAAACATGTCTTCTACTTTGTCTGTGCCGTCGTCTATAATAACCCATTCTATTTTATCTTTTGGATAAGTTTGATTTTCAAAACATTTTATCAAAAAAGGTATAAATGGTCTTCTATTAAAAGTTGGAGTGCAGACACTTACCTTGGGGTAGTTTTCTTTTAAATCGTAATTATTCATTATATTACATAAAATAATGTATTTATGTAATATTTTTATGTAATATTTTTACATTATTATTTGTTTAGTTGTCTATTTATTTTTTTCAATTCTCTTCCAATTCCTCCTCCCTTTTTATTGTCAAAAAAATTATCAAATAATTCAAAAAATGTTATCGGGTAATTTTCAACTTTATAAGCACATTTTTTAACAGCTTGTTCAAAACTAGATAAAGGAGACAAGTTTGTAGCTTTTATAGGCTCAAAAATATTCATCGGTATAAATTTAAAATAAATTAACATAACTGTTACTATTGCAAAAACACCTGATATTATTCCTAAATTACTAAATGCGTTTAGAGTAATCATTATAGTTAAGATAGTACTCATCGTTACCTTATAATGTTTAAAAGTCTCTTGTATAATTGTGAAAATAGTCGCCTTTTTAGTATCTATTTCACCTTTATATCCAAATGTCATAAATAAACACATATAAAATATTGCTATTGATAACAGTGGTGCTACTGTAAATAATAAAATCCAAAATAGTATAAAGAATATAAAAACTATTAACCAAGCAATACCATATTTAGTTGTTTCAAATAAATTAACATCAGTCCAAATAGGTTTAGCGTTTGCATTAGTATTGGTATTTTCTTTGAAAAACCATTTCATTTCAAAAAAATAATAATAAATAAAAATAAAAATACCTATCAAAGGAGATAAACTAAAATAGATAACTGATAAAATCGGTCCTAAAATTATAATTAGTATTTCAGGCATTCTATTCAATAAATTAAAAAATGTAACCAATGCATTATTACTATAATTAATTAAACCTTCTAAAATGGATATAATATAATTTATAAAAAAGTTAGATTTGGGTTGTTCTTTGTATTTACGAAACATATCTAAAAGTATATTTTTGGAATTTTTATCATAGGGAAAACTTAATTTTACTGAATTTTGTGGTTCTGTATTTGTAATAAAAATATTTGTAAAAATTTTTTGGATTTCAGGATGATTCTCTGTATATGGATAGCATTCTAAATTAGTTGGTACAATATTGGATTGTGCTAATTTACATTCGTATAAAATTATAGAACTAAAAATAAAATATCCTACAACTAATAAAATTGTTATAAATACAGATAATAAATATTTCCATATGTTTTTGATATTTTCGTTTGCAGTTGTTCCTGTATCAGTTGTTAGTTTTTTTTTATCAAGTTCTTCGGTATCGTTATTTATATTTGATTTTGCCATCTTTAATTTATACTTATAATTAAATGATATATTATTATTGAAAAAATATAAAATATTATATAAATATAATAAAATATGAAACTAATTAAAAATAAATATACAGTAATTATTTTAGCAGTAATATCCATAGTTATTTTAGTTGTAATTTTCAATTATATAAGCTATTTGGTTAAAAATGGTTATATTGTAGAATGTTTTGATTCAAATATTGCTCTTTATAAAGATACTGGTTCGCCCACTACTAATCACACGGTAGATTTGCCATTAACTACAACATACAGTTGTAAAAATTTTTGCGCTCCTGCTACAGCGCGTTGTGCTATTACTGGTGAACAATGTATGGCTGATATTGATTGTCGTGGTTGTAACCCATACGGACCTTATATAAAACCACAATCAACTGCTAATGTTCCTGGCCAAAATGATGCAGGTAAATTAACATGGGGTGTTACACCAACATATTCTACGTTAACCACGGATATAGGAACACAAGCCAAATTATTCACGTCTAACAAAGAAAAATTAGACAAGCCGCCACAGGCGAGTTTTGGTGTAAACACGTGGATTACTGCTTTTAATGGTGGTCAGAAATTATTTGATGATCGCTATAAACCAGCAGGATTAAAATTTATGCCAAAATATGATGAAAGATATACGACGACTGGTTTATTTCTTGACGACGGACCATTGGCTTCCAATGCATACCTGAAGTAATAAATAATCAATATTTATCAATATTTATCAATAGTAACTTGTTTAGCAATTTTTTTGATTATTTTTGTGTCTTTTTCATAATCATCATCTCCTTTGCCTCCCATTGCCTCATAGACAATTTTATTATATTGACTATTTTTTTTTGAATCATATTCTTCACAATCCGGATATTTCTCTCTAAATGCCTTTAACATACAAATATTTTTATGAGCGATCATTCTAATGGCTTTTCGTAACTTTTTATTATTTTCATCCTCTTTTTCCCATATGTTTTCATCTTTCACATACATAACTTCCCTCTTTTGATCAGTACAATGAACTGGACGTTTTTCTACGTCCATTTCTTTTAAATTTTTAATGATTATATTGGAAATTCCTTCAATATAACCAACTTTACCAACATTTTCAAGGTCAGATACTTGTAATTTAACTGATTCTACAAAATCACTTATATTCATTGCATCTTTGCAAGTTTCATTCAAAAACACCTGCAAATTGAATGTTTTATTGTTACTATTTACATTATTACTGTTAACAATATTATTAGAAGTGCCATTTTTACATAATTCAATAACTGATTTTTGAATATCCGTATTTGTTTTCACTAATTCACAAATTAAATTAGTTAAATTAGTAAAGTCGGCAGCTTGCATATGGGCGTTATTTTTATTGCTGTCATTATTTTTATTAGAACTCTCAATGTTGATTACGTTATTTTGCGACATGTATGATTGACATTTTTTTTGATGTTTCCAGAGACCTGAAGAAGTGGCATATATCTTTCCGCAACAGCAAAATTGTGACGATGAAGTTTCTGCTTCAGCATTTTGTAAAATTGGCATGTCTTTTTTAAGTTTTTTTAAGTTTTTTAAGTTTTTTATTTCCATTTTATTTCCATTTGCGTTTGTTTTATGCTTATCAGTTGATAGATGTCTCTCCCAATCAATTTTCATATAGCATTTAAAGTCACATGATTTACATTCAAATCTTGGTAAGTTTTTTGTAAGTTTTTTTATTTCCATTATTTCCATATATTTCCAATAGAGAAAAAATGTCTAAATACTTATAAAATTAAATTTAAAATTTACAGTCACAAATTGAAAATTAATTTTTTGGCGACCACATGCTAATTTTTCATTTCAGTCACAAAGTTTACTTTTCTCCAAGACCTTTACAGATTTTTCAAAAATGGACAAAAAAAAAGTACAAAATTGAAAATCCCAAAATACTTTTGGGAAAAAAAATAAAGTTAA
>Ga0114973_10000813_pt1 | contig 23378 bp, 25 predicted proteins | sample M_140807_MF_Meta_FD_87025 | JGI IMG/M metagenome (GOLD analysis project Ga0114973, IMG submission 87025) | Freshwater microbial communities from Lake Montjoie, Canada to study carbon cycling - M_140807_MF_MetaG | ecosystem: Environmental > Aquatic > Freshwater > Lake | place: Lake Montjoie...
CAAACCCCCGTCAGGCATCCCGATCAATCGGGCGCACATCATGTTCGAAGGCGGCGGCGAACAGCGCGCGCGTATAGGCACTTTGCGGGGCGGCAAGCATTTGGCTGGCTAAGCCTTCTTCCACCACCTTGCCCTGCCGCATCACCGCAATGCGCGAGGCCAAGGCCCGCACCACTTTCAAATCATGGCTGATAAACAAGAAGGCCATGCGGTGCTTGGCCTGAATATCGCGCAACAGCCCGACAATCTGTGCCTGTACCGACATATCGAGCGCGGAGGTCGGCTCGTCCAGCACCACAAAGCGCGGTTGCAGGGCAATCGCGCGGGCAATCGCGATGCGCTGGCGCTGGCCGCCGGAAAATTCATGCGGATAACGGTCCATCCCCAACGGGTCCAACCCGACATCGATCAGGGCCTGGGCCACAATCTCGCGGGTTTCCAGAAGATCCAGCTTGCGTTCCAGCACCGTCAGGCCTTCGGCGACAATATCGGCCACCGACAGGCGCGGCGACAGCGATCCATAGGGATCTTGAAACACCACCTGCATATTTTTGCGCATCGGCCGCATCCGGCTTGCATCCAGCCCGTCGATCCGCTGGCCCAGATACAGCACAGGCCCCTCGCAATCGATCAGCCGCAACAGCGCCAGACCGAGCGTCGATTTGCCCGATCCCGATTCCCCGACCAGTCCCAGCGTCTCGCCCTCGCGGATCAGGATCGACACCCCGTCCACCGCTTTGACATGGCCGACCACCTTCCGCAGCAGGCCCTTTTTGATCTCGAACCAGACTTTGACATTCTGCGCTTCGATCACCACCGGCGCGTCATCGGCGACCGGCAACGGCGCGCCGCCCGGTTCTGCCGCCAGCAGCTTTTGCGTATAGGGATGCCGGGGATGGGCAAACAATGGCCCCACCGCTCCGGTTTCGACAATCTCGCCGCCTTGCATCACCGCCACCCGATCGGCAATCTTGCGGACAATGCCGAGATCATGGGTGATGAACAGCATGGCCATGCCGCGCTTGGTCTGGATGTCCTTCAAAAGCGCGAGAATTTGCGCCTGCACCGTCACATCCAGCGCGGTGGTCGGCTCGTCGGCGATCAGCAATTGCGGCTCGTTGGCCAAGGCCATGGCGATCATCACGCGCTGGCGTTGCCCGCCCGACAATTGATGCGGAAAGGCATCGAGCCGCGATTGCGGATCGACAATCCCCACCTCCTCCAGCAAAGTGATGATGGTCTGCCGCGCGGCCTCACCGTCGATCCCTTTGTGGATTTCGAGAATTTCACCGATCTGCCGCTCGATGCTGTGCAGCGGATTGAGCGAGGTCATCGGCTCCTGAAACACCATGGTGATGTCATTGCCGCGCACGCCCCGCAACACCGCCTCGGACCCGCCGACCAGATCCTGCCCTTCGGGATGGTTGCGGCCGGCAAAGCGGATCGCCCCCGTGATGCGGGCCGAGCCCTGATCGAGCAAGCGCAGCACCGACAGAGCGGTCACCGATTTTCCCGATCCCGATTCGCCGACCAGCGCGAGCGTCTCCCCCGCTGCAATCGCAAACGAGACATCGCGCACGGCATGGGTCTCCTGCCCGCCCTGGCGGAAGGTGACGTTCAGTTGATCGACACTCAGCAAGGGGGCCATGCTCATTGGAAGGTCTTTCGCGGATCAAAGGCATCGCGCACAGCCTCGCCGATGAAAATCAGCAGCGACAGCATCAGGGCGATCACCAGAAAGCCGGTCAGGCCCAGCCATGGCGCGTTCAGATTGCTTTTGCCCTGCAACAAGAGTTCACCCAGCGAGGCGGTGCCGGGCGGCAGGCCGAAACCGAGGAAATCCAGCGAGGTCAGCGTGGTGATCGACCCATTGAGCACAAAGGGCAAAAAGGTCAGCGTCGCCACCATGGCATTGGGCAGCACATGCTTGTGCATGATGGTGAAATCCGACAGGCCGAGCGCTTTAGCGGCGCGCACATAATCGAAATTGCGGGTGCGCAAAAATTCCGCCCGCACCACATGCACCAGCGACACCCACGAAAACAGCAACAGGATGAACAACAGGGTAAAAAACGACGGCGCAAAAAAATTCGACAGGATCATCAAGAGATACAACGTCGGAATGGCCGACCAGATCTCGATGAAACGTTGCATGTAAAGATCGATGCGGCCGCCGAAATAGCCCTGCACCGCGCCTGCCGCAATGCCGACCACCGAGGAAATGCCCGCCAGAGCCAGCCCGAACAGCACCGAAATGCGGAAGCCGTAGAGCACGCGGGCAAACACATCGCGGCCGCCGTCATCGGTCCCCAGCCAGTTCCATTCGAGATCGGCACAGCCCTTGCCACCGCGTTTTTCGGCGACCGGACGGCACTGGCTGTCTTTGAGCAGATAGGTCGGCGGGGCGGGCGCGGGCACGGCCAGATCGAGATTGATCGTATTGGGGGCAAAGCGCACCATCGGCCAGATGGCAAAACCGTTTTGCGCGATTTCATCGACAATCACCGGATCACGGTAATCGGTGACAGCCAGAAAGCCGCCGAATTTTTCTTCCGGATAGGTCACCACCACCGGAAACAGATGCTCGCCTTTGTAGCGGACATAGATCGGGCGGTCATTGGCGATCAGTTCCGCGCCGAGCGAGAGCACGAACAGCGCGGCAAAAATCCAGAACGACCAATAGCCGCGCCGGTTCGCCTTGAAATTGCCGAGCCGCCGCGCATTGATCGGCGACAATTTGAAAAAGCCCTGCTGCGGCAGGGGTGGTGCCAGTCGGACGGGTCCGCTCATCTCACGCCCCCCGCCCTTCGAAATCGATGCGCGGATCAATCCATGTATAGACCATGTCCGACAAGAGATTGACCACAAGACCCATCAGCGAAAAAATATAGAGATTGGCAAACACCACCGGATAATCGCGGTTGATGATGCTTTCAAAGCTCAACAGACCCAGTCCATCCAGCGAGAACACCGTTTCGATCAGCAAGGAGCCGGTGAAGAACGCATGCACGAAGGCGCCCGGAAAACCGGCAATCACGATCATCATCGCGTTACGGAACACATGGCCATACAGCACCTGACTCTCGGTCAGGCCTTTCATGCGGGCGGTCAGCACATATTGTTTGCGTATTTCTTCCAGAAAGGAATTCTTGGTCAGCAGGGTAGAGGTCGCAAAGGCGCCCAGTGCCATGGCAGTGATCGGCAGCGCGATATGGCGGGCGTAATCGAGCGCCTGCATCCACCACGGCAGGCTGGCAAAATTGTCCGACACCAGACCCCTGAGCGGGAAAAACGGCAGGAAGGACGAGCCTTCGCCGAACAGCACGATCAGCAGAATGGCAAACAGAAAGCCCGGAATCGCATAGCCGATGATCACCACGGCGGAAGTCCAGACATCGAAGCGCGAACCGTCGCTCATCGCCTTGCGGATGCCGAGCGGAATCGAAATGCCGTATGACAGCAGCGTCATCCACAGGCCGAGCGAGATCGACACCGGCAGCTTCTCGCCGATCAGTTGCAGCACCGGCACATCGCGGAAATAGCTTTTGCCGAAATCAAACCGCGCATAATTGACCAGCATCAAAAAGAACCGTTCGGGGGCGGGTTTGTCGAAGCCGAATTGTGCTTCGAGCTGCTGGATGAATTTGGGATCAAGCCCCTGCGCGCCGCGATATTTCGCGCCCGAACCTTCGCTCCCGCCCGGCTGCAGGGTCAAAGCCTGCCCGCCGATATCGGCGCCGCCACCGGCAATGCGCGAGGTGGCGGACACATCATTGCCCTGCAACTGCGCCAGCACCCGCTCGACCGGACCACCGGGGGCAAATTGCACAATCACGAAGGAAATCAGCATGATCCCGAACAGGGTCGGGATCATCAAAGCCAATCGGCGCAAGACATAGGCCACCATCGGGTCACACGCTCCCTGCGCTGGCCAGCACCATCACATCAACCGCCTTTGCCGCTGCGTTTGGCCAGCTCTGCATCATACCACCAGATGCTTGGAAAGGCAGAGGCTCCGTAAAGCGGCAAAACCTGCGGATGGGCAAATCGATCCCAGCGTGCTGTACGTTCATAATTATAGGTCCATTGCGGTACGACATAATCATGGGCCAGCAACACCCGATCCAGAACCTTGGTCACCGCCACCTGCTCCTCGCGCGATTTGGCAAAAACCAGCCGGTCGATCAGCACATCCACCGCCGCATTCTGGATTCCGGTTGTGTTGCGCGAGCCTTCTCGCGTGGCGGCTTTGGAGCCCCAATATTCGCGTTGCTCGTTACCGGGCGACAGAGATTGCGCCCACAGATCGGTAGTCATATCGAAATCGAAATTGCGCATCCGGTTTTCATATTGGGACGGATCGACAATCCGCACCGAGACGGTAATACCGAGCCGCTCCAGCGAGGGTTTGAAAAACAGCAAGACCCGCTCGAAGCTCGAATCATAGGCCAGCAATTCCACCTTGAACGGCTGCCCTGCCGCGTTGATGCGCTTGCCGTCCTTGATGGCAAAGCCGGCCTCTTTGAGCAGTTTATCGGCCTCGCGCAGATTGTTGCGCACCGCTTCGGGCGATCCGGTCGTCGGATTTGTATAGGGCGTGGTCAGCAGGTTTGCCAGCATCGCGTCGGGCAAGGGACCGCGCAACGATTCGAGAACCTCTTTTTCCGGTCCTTCGGGAAGCCCGCGGGCGGCCAGATCGCTGCCCTCGAAGAAACTGCTGATACGCTTGTACTGGCCGTAAAAGACCGTCTTGTTCATTTCCTCGAAATCGAAAGCGAGGTTGAAAGCGCGACGCACGCGCTGGTCTTTGAACGGCTCGCGGCGAAGGTTGAAGACAAAAGCCTGCATGCGGCCCGAGGCCCGCTGCTGGAATTCCTCGCGCTTGACGCGTCCGTCTTTGGCGGCAGGGAAATCATAGGCGGTCGACCAATTTTTTGCGCTGTTCTCGGCCCTGAAATCAATCTGGTCGCCTTTGAAAGCCTCCAGCAACACCGTGGTGTCACGGAAATATTCGAACCGCTGTTCGGCAAAATTGAACATGCCGCGCCGAGCGGGCACATGCTTGCCCCAATAGCCCGCAACCTGTTCATAGACCGTACTATGGGGGGCCGAAGCCGTTTTCAACCGATAGGGCCCCGAGCCCAAAGGCAGCTCCAGCGTGGTCTGGCTGATATCCCGCTTCTTGCCGTCCGGCCCGATCCCTTCCCAGTGATGGCGGGGCAGGATCTGGAACTGGCCGACAATCTGCGGCAATTCGCGGTTGCCCGGCTGGTCGAAGAAAAAGGTCACCTCGCGCTCGGCTGTTTTTTCGGCCTTACTCACATGGGCATAATAAAAGGCATATTGCGGCGAATAGGTTTTGAAGGAATTGAAGGAAAATACCACATCTTCGGGCGTCACCGGCTTGCCGTCATGCCAGCGGGCATCGGCACGCAAGCGATAGGTGACCGAGGTGATGTCGGGCGAGACCCGCATGGCTTCGGCCAGCAGGCCATAGCTGGCCATCACCTCGTCCTGCGAGGGAACGGCCAGCGTTTCATAAACCAGCCCGATACCGGCATCCAGTTGGCCTTTGACGCCCGCAACCACCGGATTGAAATTGTCAAATCCACCTTGCGCGCCCATCCGCACCACCCCGCCTTGCGGGGCATCGGGGTTCACATACTCAAAATGCTTGAAATCCGGACCATATTTGGGGGCCGCCAGCAATGACAACGCATGGGTCCAGCCGCCTGCCTCTTGCGCCTGCAACGGCGCGCAGGCCAAACCTGCCATCAGGCCGACACCGATCACCATCGGCTTGATCAAAGACAAAAGTCCGGAATTGCGTGTCTGGGTTATCATACCAAGGTCCGTTGTCGCATGGCCGCATGCAGCGTGCCGTCATCAAGATAGTCAAGCTCGCCGCCAACCGGCACGCCATGGGCCAGCCGCGTCACCAGCACACCATAAGGCGCCAGGAGATCGGTAACATAATGGGCGGTGGTCTGGCCGTCGACCGTGGCATTGAGGGCCAGAATCACTTCTTTGACCTGTCCCGAGGCGACGCGCGCCACCAGCCCTTCGATCATCAGATCCTTCGGGCCGACGCCATCCAGCGCCGACAACACACCGCCGAGCACATGGTAACGGCCATTGCTGGCCTGCGCGCGCTCCAATGCCCAGAGATCGGCAACATCCTCGACCACAACGATCAGCGTATCATCGCGGCGCGGATCGCAGCACAGCGTGCAGGGGTCTGATGTGTCGATATTGCCGCACTCCGAACAGGTCAGAATCCGCTCATTGGCCACCTGCATCGCATCCGCCAGAGGGCCGAGCAATTGCTCGCGCTTTTTGACCAGATGCAGCGCCGCCCGTCGGGCCGAGCGCGGACCAAGCCCCGGCACCCGCGCCAGAAGCTGGATCAACCGCTCGATTTCGGGGCCGGTGACCGATGCCATCTCAGAACAGCTTCATTCCGGGCGGAATCGGCAAGCCCGCCGTCAACGCACCCATTTTCTCCTGCAACAAGGCGTCGCCCTTGCTTTTGCCGTCATTGAAGGCTGCCACCAGCAGATCTTCGAGAATTTCTTTCTCGTCCGCGCTCAACAGGCTGGGATCCACCGTGACGGATTTGGTCTGGCCCTTGGCGGTCATCACCACTTTGACCATGCCGCCACCCGAACGGCCTTCCACTTCGAGCTGTTCCATCTCGGCCTGCACGGCGGCGAATTTTTCCTGCATCGCCTGCACTTGCTTCATCATGCCGAACATATCTTTCATCTCAACCTCCTTAGCGGCAGACCGATATCAAGCCCGCTCAAAATCGCCCATTCGATCAATCGTTGTCATCATCAAGCATGGTGAAATCGAAACTGTCATCCAGCGGCAGATCATCATCACCACGGGCTGCAAAAGCCTCGGCCACGGGATCGCGCACATCCACCACCCGCGCACCGGGAAAGGCATCCAGCACGGCCCGCACCAAGCGATTGGCCGTGACATCGGCCAGCACCTGTGCGGTTTCGCGGTCCGACACCTCGCGCAGCGTCTCCTGACCCTGCTGGCTCGACACCGCCACCAGCCAGCGGCGACCCGTCCATTCCTGCAATTTTTTGCCGAGATCGGCCGCCAGATTGACCGAGGCGCCCGCCGCAGGGGCAAATTCGATCACACCATCCTCGAAGCGCACCAGCCGGATATCGGTTTCCAGCGTGCGCTTGAGCACCAGATCGCGTTTTTCATCGGCCAGCGCGACCAGATCCTCGAAACGGTCAAGCCGCATGGCGGGCTGGGACGCATTCTGGACAGCGGCAACCGGCATCGAACGGGTTGCCACCGCCAGCCCCGATGCTCCGCCGCCACCGCCACCGCCGCCTCTCGGGGCGGAAGGCGCATGTCCTCCGGAAGATCCGCCAGAAGATCCACTCTGCTGGTCCAGCATTTTCAACGCTTCGTCAGGAGTCGGCAGATCGGCCGCATAAGCGAGACGGACCAGCAGCATTTCAGCCGCGGCAATCGGACGCGCCGCATCGAGCACTTCGCGATGGCCCTTCAACAGCATTTGCCACGCCCGTGACAGCACGCGCATCGACAAGACGGTCTGGGCTTGGCCGCGCACCCGCTCGATTTCCGTGACAGCCCCGTCGGATGCCGCCTCCGGCACCACTTTCAAGCGTGTGACGAAATGGGTGAATTCGGCCAGATCGGCCACCACCGACGCCGGATCGGCCCCCGAATTATACTGGTTGCGCAATTCATGCAGGGCGGTGGCAATATCGCCCTGCATCACCGCCTCGAACAGATCGATCACCCTTGCGCGATCGGCCAGCCCCAGCATCGAGCGGACAATCTCGCCATCGACCTTGCCCGCGCCATGGGCAATCGCCTGATCGAGCAAAGACAGCGCGTCACGCACCGAGCCTTCGGCGGCACGCGCCACCAGCGACAGCGCTTCGGGGTCGATCTCCACCCCTTCCAGCCGGCAGATTTTGGCAAGATGGGCAATCATCACCGAGGATTCGACCCGTCTGAGGTCGAACCGCTGGCAGCGCGACAGGATGGTCACGGGAACCTGACGGATATCGGTGGTCGCAAAAATGAATTTGGCGTGCGGCGGCGGCTCTTCCAGCGTTTTCAAAAATGCATTGAACGCGCTTTTCGACAGCATGTGCACTTCGTCGATGATATAGACCTTGTAGCGCGCCGAGACGGGCGCATAACGCACCCCCTCGTTGATCGCGCGCACATCGTCAACGCCGGTATGCGAGGCCGCATCCATTTCCAGCACGTCGATATGGCGCGATTCGACGATGGCGCGGCAATGCACGCCCTCGCTTGGCATGGTGACGGTCGGCCCGCCTTCGCCCTCGAGCGGCTGGTAATTGAGGCCACGCGCCAGAATACGCGCCGTGGTGGTTTTGCCGACCCCGCGCACGCCCGTCAAAATCCAGGCTTGGGGAATGCGGCCCGCCGCAAAGGCATTGGACAGGGTTTGCACCATGGCATCCTGCCCGATCAGATCCTCGAAGCTTTGCGGGCGGTATTTGCGCGCCAAAACCCGATAGGGTGCGGGTTTGTCTGATGCGGGCACTGTCGCGGGCTGACTGTCAAAACCGGGCAGGCTCATGCCTGCGGGCTGGCTGTTATCTGCTCCCTGATCCGGCGTGAGATGGGACATGTCTGTCTCTGCGGGCATGGATCTGGCCGGATATGAGGACAATGAAGCGGATCAGCAGCAAATGTGTTCTGCTTCCACCATGCGAAACAGGGCAAAGAAACAGGGTGGGAGGCTGGACGATGACCCGCCCGATCTCGTTAGGGCTGCTTCCTTCCGGATCTGACCCGGTTGGCGAGTGGAACGTCCACCACCAACCTCCCGCTCTCTATATCGGCGAAACCCCGCGCAAAAACAAGCACCGAGATGCTTTTTCCGTCTCGTTTCAGCGGTTTCTTCCCAACAATAACAGATGACAGCCGCGGTTTTTTGCGACAAAAAGCGCAGCAGCCTGTCGAAAACGGCAGTGGGGTCCAATTCCGGCCCCCGATGGAAAGAGGAAGCCGGCATGATCATCCGTCCGCACAACAGCCACCGCGTCGAACGTTCGGCAGGTTTGGGCTATGCCAGCAATCCGCTCGACCGTCTGGGCCAATATCGCGACCATCCCGAAAAACACGCCGAATTCTGGGCCGATCCCGCCAAGCATCTGGTGGTGTTCGAAGGCGATATTCCGCTGTTGCGGCTGGTCGACGGGGCCCATTCGCCGTTTTTCAACGATCATCAGGTAGCCAACCTCAGCCCCTCGCAGGAAACGATTTTTCTCGGCCTGCTCGCCCAATCCCCCGTCTTCGCGCTGCACCTGCCCCCGCGTCCCGCCGATACCGGCCAGACCGATGACGGGTTGCTCTCGCTCGATTTGCGATCCCTGGGGGTGCAAGGCCTGTTGCCGCCCGACGAATTGGGGATTCTCGCCCAGGCCAAAAGCCTGCTGTCATGGCACAAGAGTCATCCGTTTTGCGCGCAATGCGGGACCAAAACCGAATCAGCCTCGGCAGGCTGGAAGCGCCAATGCAGCGGCTGTCAGGCCCAGCATTTCCCGCGCACCGATCCGGTCTCGATCATGCTGCTGGTCAAAGGCGACCGCTGCGTGCTGGGTAGGCAGGCGCGGTTTGTCGCCAACTCCTATTCCTGTCTGGCCGGATTTATCGAGCCGGGCGAAACGCTGGAAGACGCCGTGCGCCGCGAATTGTTCGAAGAAGCGGGAATCGAGACCGGAAAAGTCCGCTATCTGTCGTGCCAGCCATGGCCGTTCCCCTCGTCTTTGATGATCGGCTGTCTGGCCGAAGCACTCAGCGAAAAGCTGGCGATCGATTATGACGAGCTCGAAGATGCCCGTTGGTTTACCCGCGACGAGGTCAAGGGCATGTTGACCCGCACCCATCCCGACGGCCTGATCTGCCCGCCCCCCATCGCCATCGCCAACAGCCTGATGCACGCATGGGCGTTTGACGGCGAAACGCCGTAAAACGCCAATCAAAACAAGACTGTCATGACCGCCCTTGTGGCGGTCATCCACGACTTAAAAAAGCGAACAGGCCAAAAAACTCACTCCGCCTGTTCGGCCGCTTTCTTCTGGGTTTCGATGCGGAACGGATGGGCGCGGTAGCAGCCCAGAATCCGCACTTCTTTCGAGAAAAAGGCCAGTTCTTCCAGCGCCCGCTTCACATGCGGGTCATCGGGATGGCCGTCGACATCGGCCAGAAACTGCGTGGCGGCAAATTCGCCTTCCACCATATAGCTTTCCAGCTTGGTCATATTGACGCCATTGGTGGCAAAGCCGCCCAGGGCCTTATATAGCGCGGCCGGCACGTTGCGGACGCGGAACACAAAGGTCGTCACCAGCGGTTCGTCGCCGCGCGGAGCCCAAGCGGGGGTTTTGGACAGCACCACAAAGCGGGTGGTGTTGTGGGTTTCATCCTCGACATTGGCCGCCAGCACATCGAGTCCGTAGATTTCGGCGGCAAGGGCGGTGGCCAGCGAGGCCTTTGACGGATCGCCCCATTCGGCCACTTCGCGCGCCGAGCCTGCGGTATCGCCCGCCACAACCGGCTTCAGCCCGTATTGCCGGATGATCTTGCGGCATTGGCCGAGCGCATGGACATGGCTGTGGACGGATTTAAGCCCCGCAATCGTCGCGCCTTTGAGGCCCAACAACTGGAAATGGATCGGCAAAAAATATTCACCGACGATATGCAGGCCCGAACGCGGCAGGAAATGATGGATATCGGCCACCCGACCGGCAATCGAATTTTCGATCGGGATCATGCCCAAAGCCGCCGCACCATCGGTAATGGCGGCAAAGGCATCCTCGAACGAGGCGCAAGGCAGCGGTGTCCAGTCCGGATAGACATCACGGCAGGCAATATCGGAATTGGCCCCTGGTTCGCCCTGATAGGCGATCATGCGATTGGTGGTCATCGACAAGTCCTTTATTCAATGCCCGCACGGATCACATCCGCGCGCGGGCTTCAATGCGGTTTGCGGCGGGCCGCCAGAATGGTTCGGGCGCGTTCCAGATCATGCGGGGTGTCCACACCCAGCGGCACATCATCGACCAGCACGGCATCGATCCGCATGCCCGCTTCGAGCGCGCGCAGCTGTTCAAGCCGCTCACGCTTTTCGAGCGTCGACGGCGGCAGACTGACAAAGCGCGCCAGCGCCTTGCGCCGCCAGGCATAGAGCCCGATATGGTGATAGAGTGGGCCGTCTCCCCAAGGGGCTGTGGCACGGGTAAAATACAGGGCGCGGAAGGTGCGTTCACCGTTGGGGCTGAGAACCGGTTTCACCACATTCGAATCGGTTCGCTCTTGCTCGCGGGTGATTTCGACCACCAAGGTGGCCAGATCGACCTGCGGATCGGACAGCGGCAGGATCGAGGCGGCAATCGCTTTGGGGTCGATGGTCGGCAAATCGCCCTGCACATTGACGATCACATCATGATGGCCTTCGGGGTCGAATTGCTCGATCGCCTCGAAAATCCGGTCGGAACCGGACGGATGATCGGAACGGGTCAGCACCGCAATACCGCCAACATTTTCAATTGCCTTGACAATTTCCGGCTCGTCGGTGGCCACGACCACGGGTCCGAGCGCGGCTTCGACCGCACGGCGCCAGACATGAACAATCATCGGCTCGCCCAGAATATCGGCCAAAGGCTTGTTGGGCAAACGCATCGAGGCCATTCTGGCCGGTATCAGTACAATCGGATCTGACATCTTTTGTCCAAAAAGGTTGATTCGGGGGTTCAGCATAAGTATCAACGAAAGAAATGCTTATACGAGTTGCCAAGCGGACGGCAAAGCGGGTAATCAGTCGATGATCAAAAAACATGGACCAAAAAATAAAGTGTGCTAATTGAAATGTCGCATCGCCAATCAATGGCAGGATGTGCGGGGACGTTGCGGAGCTTGAGCATGGATTCGTTCGAACTGAACAAGATCGCTGGCGGGTTGCTGGCAACACTTCTGTTTACCATGGGTATCGGTATTGTCGCCGACGCCCTTTTCAAGCCGAAAGCCCCACTGGTGGCGGGCTATGCCCTGCCGGCGGCCGAAGCCGCAGCATCGGCTGCACCCGCTGCCGCCGCCGCCCCAGCCGAGCCATTGCCCGTGCGTCTGGCCAAGGGTGACGCCAAAAAAGGCGAAACTGCTGCAAAGGCTTGTACGGCCTGCCATGCCTTCGACAAAGGCGGCGCCAACAAGGTCGGCCCTGCTCTTTACGGCATTCTCGACAAGGCCAAGGGCGGTGCTGCCGGCTTCAACTATTCAGCCGGGATCAAGGAACGCGCCGCAAAGGGCGAGAAGTGGGATTACGAATCCCTTGACGCATTCATTGCAAACCCCAAAGCCTATGTCGCCGGAACTTTGATGGGTTATGCCGGACTGGCAGACCCCGCCAAGCGCGCTGATATGTTGGTTTATCTGCGTTCACTCTCGGACAATCCGGCTCCACTGCCTGCCCAGTAAGCAGCCCAAGCAAAACTCCGAACAGACAAAAGGCCGGGAAATCCGGCCTTTTTCATGCGCATTAGACAAAGTGATAAGTGTCCGGGATCAGCGCGGCGCCATGATCATGACCATCTGACGGCCTTCGAGCATCGGTTCGGTCTCGATTTTCGACACGTCGACCATCTCGGTTTTCACGCGCTCGAGCAATCTCGTACCCAATTCCTGATGCGCCATTTCGCGGCCACGGAACCGCAAGGTGATCTTGACCTTGTCGCCTTCCTCGAAGAAGCGGCGCACGGCCTTCATCTTCACTTCGTAATCATGGTCATCGATGCCCGGACGCAGTTTGATTTCCTTGACTTCGACAGTCTTCTGCTTCTTGCGGGCTTCGGCGGCTTTTTTCTGCTGTTCGAACTTGAACTTGCCGTAATCCAGAATTTTGCACACAGGTGGTTCGGCATTGGGGGAAATTTCGACCAGATCCAGTCCGGCCTCTTCCGCCAATTTCAGTGCGTCAAAGTAAGACACGACACCTTTATTGGCACCTGTTTCGTCAATCAGTTGCACATCACGTACGCCACGAATGTCGCGGTTGGCGCGGGGGCCGTCCTTTTGTGGAACCGGCGCTGTCCTTATCGGTCTGCGAATGGCCTTTATCTCCTCTGATCAGGCTGCGGAGGCTCCATTGTGGAGGGATAACCGCTCACCCTGAATTTTTCTACCAATTTTGGAAATTCGCATAAGTTTTGACGTTGTCAACTACCGTGTTGGTCAAGCACCAAAAAGTTCTGCATAGATGGCCAGAGTATCACCAACCATCCGATCAAGCGAAAAGTATTTTTCAACGTGTTTGCGGGCCCGATTGGCCAGCGCATCACGCCCCGAAGCCCCCAGAATCAACGCTTCCGTCAGGGCATTGGCCAAAGCCTCCGGATCATTGGGCGGAATCCGCCAGCCCGAGCGTTCGCGCGCGGGCACTTCGGGCGGGGCCAGCACGGTTTCGGGCACAGCCCCCAATTCGCTGACAATGACCGGCGTGCCCATGGCCTGCGCCTCCACCGCCGAACGGCCGAAGGCCTCGGGTTCGATCGAGGGGACTGTGACCACCGAAGCAGCCATGAAGGCGGCGGGCATGTCCGAGCAATGACCGACCCTGATCACGCTGCCTTCAAGCCCGTGCTGGCTGATTCGCTGGTCGAGCTGACGCACATAATTGTCGCGGCCCTGCGGATCACCCGCCAAAACCGCCACCACATCCTCGTGGCCCTGCTGTTTCAGCTTGGCCATGGCGTCGATCAGCACCAGCTGGCCTTTCCAATTGGTCAGGCGTGCCGCCAGCAACACCACCCGCTGGTGCGGCTGGATGTTCCAGGCGCGCCGCAAACGGTCGATCCGCTCCGGCTGGATCGCGGCAGGGGTAAACACCTGCAGATCGGTGCCGCGATGGATCACCCGCAACCGCGCATCATAAACCCCGTGGGCCTGCTGGATCAGTCCTGCGGTATAATGCGAATTGGCAATCACCGCATCGCCGCGCACCATCACCGAATTATAGAACCGTTTGATCGACGACTGGCCCGAATAGCTGCCGTGATAGGTCGTAACAAACGGAATACCGAGAATCCGCGCCGCCGCCAGCGCACTCCACGCCGGAGCCCGCGAACGGGCATGGATCAACTCGACCCCTTCGGCGCGGCACAGATTGCACAGACGGAAAATATTCAGCGCCATGGTCACCGGATTTTTGGATTTGACCGGCAGCAGTACCGAAATACCGCCTTTGGCCTGCAATTCCGCCACCAGCCGACCGCCCTGACTGGCCACCAGCGCGCGCGCGCCTACAGCGGCAAGCCCTGCCGCAATGTCAATGGCTGTGCGTTCAGCACCACCGGCATCAAGCTCGGGAACCACCTGGAGAATCGTTCTGCCACTCAGAGGCGAGGCGCTGGAACGGACAAAACTGGTTGATGTGGCGTAACGCATCCGGACTTTATCTCTTCCTCGTCGCGGGAACCCTGCCAAACCATTCAAAACACCCCGAAAGGGTGGCCCGAACGGCTTGGCACTGCGCCCGTCCTGCTCCATGATCAGCCAGTGAATCGGCAATCGGGAACTAGGTGTAGAATGACTGGGCGCAAACCGCAATTTTTGACTGTCGGCACGGGGGACCACACCCGCCGGATTGCCTATCGCAGCCATGCCGGACAGGGGCCGACCGTGGTCTGGATCGGCGGTTTCCGCTCGGATATGCAATCGACCAAGGCCATGGCGCTTGATCATTGGGCGCAAGAGCGCAAACAGGCCTATCTGCGGTTCGACTATTCAGGCAACGGCGAATCAGGCGGGGATTTCGACAAAGCGACCCTGTCGGACTGGCTGGAGGAGGCATTGGCCGTCATCGATCATGCCACCAGCGGACCGCTGATTCTGGTTGGCTCTTCGATGGGAGGATGGATTTCCCTGCTGATCGCCAAAACCCTGCAGGCCAAAGCGGACCCGCGCCTGAGCGGGCTGGTGCTGATTGCCCCTGCCGTCGACTTTACCGAATTGCTGATGTGGGATCTGTTCAGCGCCGAGGTCAAACAGACCATCGAGCGCGACGGTTTCTTCATGCACCAGTCCGAATATGGTCCCTATCCGATCACCCGCGCCTTGATCGAGGACGGCCGCAAACATCTGTTGTTCGGCGCGCCGATCCGGCCCGGCTGTCCGGTGCATATCCTGCAAGGCATGAAAGACGATCCGGTGCCATGGCCGCATGCCATGAAGCTGGTCGAGCATTTGCCCGATGCCGAGACGGTGCTGACCCTGATCAAGGACGGCGACCACCGGCTGTCGCGCCCGTCCGATCTCGAAAAGCTGGTCGCGGGCATCGAAACGCTCGCGACCGTTGATTGAAGGAATTAATGCAGGCTGAGTGTTTCCAGATCATTGTTCCAGGCATTGACCTTGGCGGCATCTGCGGAATCGGTGATCACCAAGGGCGTGCCGTTGGCCGAGAGCAGCACAAACAGCTCCAGACCGGACGCAATGGCCGGTGCATCGGGGAACAAGACAGCGATATCGTCGGACCGCACGGCTTTGACATAGGCGAGTTTGCCATTGCCCAACTGCGCCAGAGCCTGTTCGGAGATCATGATATCGCTGGATGTGGCTTCGGTCAGGCCAAGCCCGTTTAACGCGAGTTCGGCCAATCCGTTCGAGTGATTTTTATTCATCATTCTGAATCGTCCTCTGTTCGGAGGGAAGGCGTGATCGCCTCCGGCCCCCCGTGTTTGGCTGATGACAGTGTAAAACCGGATGACGCTTCAGTCTTTGGAAGCAATCTCGATCCGTCGCTGGATCCGTTGCGGTTCGGGCCGCACCAGATCGACACAGAGCAGGCCGTGCGACAATTCGGCACCCAGAACCTCCATCCCGTCGACCAGCAGGAATGTGCGCTGGAACTGGCGGGCGGCGATGCCGCGATGCAAATAATGGCGTTCCTCGGTCTCTTCCGATTGGCGGCCATGAATGATCAACTGGTTTTCTTCCAGCACGATGTCGATTTGCTCGCGCTTGAAACCGGCAACAGCCAGTGTGATCCGCAGACGCTCGGGCGCATTCTGCTCTTTGGCGAGCCGCTCGATATTATAGGGAGGATAACCGTCGGTGGTGGATTTGGTCACGCGATCCAGAACGCGTTCGATTTCGTCAAATCCGAGCAGCAGGGGTGATGACAGCGGTGATAATCTTGACATGATGAAGCCCTCTCATTGGCACTTCGATGGCGGGACACAAAGCAAAATTCCAAGGAAACCCGAGACAGTGGCGTCTCCTTGAGGCTTGATATGGCGAGCCCGTCCGCCTCTCGCAAGGGGGGAAAGCATGATAGAGAAAATTTAACGGATCAAGGCTATGATCCCGATCAGATAGGGGGGGATCTGTCCGGCCAACCAGCCGGTTACGGGCCCGAACCCCGACCAGTCAACCCACGGGACGATGCGCCATGCCGACAAACACTGCAGCCCACTTTGCCAAAACAATCGACATCATCGGCTTTGGCGAACCGCTGATGGAATTCAGCTCGATCATCCGCAAGGGCGAAAGCCTCTACATGCCCGGCCATGGCGGCGATACCTCCAATGCCACCATTGCCGCCGCCCGACAGGGGGCCAGAACAGCTTACTTCACCTGGATGGGCGATGACGCCTTCGGGCGCGATTTTCTGACCCTGTGGGATATCGAAGGGGTAGACCGTCACCATGTCATGATCCGCGAGGGCACGCGCACCGGCATCTATTTCATCACCCACGGGCCGGACGGGCATGAATTCAGCTATTTCCGCGCGGGCTCCGCCGCAAGCCTCGTCACCCCCGCCGATCTGCCGCTGGCCACCATTGCCTCGGCAAAGGTGCTGCATGTGTCGGGCATTTCGCAGGGCATTTCCCTGACCGCCTGCGATGCGGTGTTTGCGGCCATCCACCATGCCCGTTTCAGTGCCACAACCGTCAGCTACGACACCAATCTGCGCTTGCGGCTGTGGCCGCTGGAACGGGCGCGCGCCACCATTCATGCCGCCTTGAAATTGACAGATATTGCCCTGCCCGGTCTCGACGATGCGATCCAGCTGACCGGCCTGCAACGTCCCGAGGATATTTGCGCGCTCTATCTGTCCTATGGCTGCAAGATCGTGGCTCTGACCATGGGCAAAAGCGGCACGATGGTGGCCACCCCCGATCAGGTGCAGGTGATTGCGGCGCGGCCTGTCAAAGCACTGGATGCCACCGGCGCGGGCGATACGTTTGACGGGGCGTTTCTGGCGCAATGGCTTGCCAACGGACAAGACCCCTTTGCGGCGGCCGCCTATGCCAATGCGGCGGCAGCCCTGTCGACGCTCGGTTATGGCGCGGTGGCCCCCATTCCGCAACGCGCCGCAGTCGAGGACTTCATTGCGGCATAACGGCATGATTTGGCCATATTCGGACTGATAATCCGATCCCGATCCAGCGTCGTACCCAGACTGTGATTGATTTCGTCTTCCATTCCTTGCGGCCATCGGCAGAAAGACCACCCCATGACACAGTTCCGGATTGCTCCGCCCGATCTGCCGCACATCCCTGCCAGCGAGATTACCCCGAAAGAGGTGTTTCTCAACCGCCGCCAGTGGCTGGCGGGAGCAGGCGCGCTGACCACGGCCGCGGGCCTTTTGCCTCAACCAGCCGAAGCTGCACAGGTGATCGTGCCATTGGCGGCCAAGGCCAATCCTCAATTCAAACCATCCGATGCCCCGACCGACAAGAAACTGGCGACCACCTACAACAATTACTACGAATTCGGCACGTCCAAATCCGCGCCCGCCAATGAGGCCGCCTCGCTGACCGTGCGGCCATGGAGCATCGAGGTGACAGGCGAAGTGGCCAAACCGCGCCGGATCGATCTCGAGGAGCTGATGCGCCTGCCGCTCGAAGAGCGCATCTACCGCTTCCGTTGCGTCGAAGCCTGGTCGATGGTGGTGCCGTGGATCGGCTTCGAATTCCGCCATCTCGCAGCCCTTGTCGAACCCACCGGCAAAGCCCGTTTCGTGCGCTTTACCAGTGTCGCCCGCAAAGAGGAAATGAGCGGATTGCGCACCGCCGTTCCGGTGCTCGACTGGCCCTATACGGAAGGCTTGCGGCTCGACGAGGCCATGAACCCGCTGACGCTGATGTCGGTGGGCATGTATGGCGAAACCCTACCCAACCAGAACGGCGCGCCGGTCCGGCTGGTGGTGCCGTGGAAATACGGGTTCAAAAGCGCCAAATCGATTGTCAAAATCGAGTTTCTCGAACAACAGCCCGTCAGCTCCTGGACCAAATCGGCCATGCACGAATATGGCTTCTATTCCAACGTCAATCCGATGGTCGATCATCCGCGCTGGAGCCAGAAACGCGAGCGCTTGCTGCCCTCCTTGTTCGCCAGCCGCGAGACCGAATTGTTCAACGGCTATACCGAGCAGGTCGCCGGCCTCTACAGCGGCATGGATCTGAAAGCCAATTTCTGATGTCCGAGCCGCTCAGCCTGTCACGGGCCGCCCGCTGGATTGACAAGGGTCTGCTCGGCCCCGTCTGGCTTGGGACTGTCAAAGCGGCGGTGTTTGTGCTGTGCCTGTGGCCCTTGGCGCGCTTGGCCTATGCCGGTCTGTTCGATCCTCTCGCGCTCGGGGCCAATCCGGCGGAAACCATCATCCGCAGTTTGGGGGACTGGACAATCCGGTTCCTGCTGATCGGACTGGCCATCAGCCCGCTGCGGAGCTGGGCCGGTATCAACCATCTGATTGCATTCCGGCGGATGCTCGGCCTGTTCGCCTTTGCCTATGCCTGCGCGCATCTGCTTGCCTATCTGGCGTTCGACCGTTTGTTCCAATGGGGCGAGATCGTGCAGGATGTGATCAAGCGGCCTTTCATCGCGGTCGGGTTTATTGCCTTCTGCCTGCTGCTGCCGCTGGCGGTGACCTCGACCCGCGGCTGGGTGCTGCGGCTTGGCGGTGCCCGCTGGGCCTTGCTGCACCGGCTGGTCTACCCCATCGCTTTTCTGGGCGTGTTGCATGACTGGTGGCTGGTCAAACGCGACCTGACATGGCCGCTGATCTATGCTGTTATTGTGGCGCTTGAAATGCTGGCCCGGGTCAGGCCGGTCAAGTCCTTCTTAAAGCAACATTCACCATTTCAGCAGAACATTGCTGGGCGGTGAAAAACTGTGTTTGAATAAGCCTGCTTTCGTTTAAGCTGCATTCTCTAGTCTGGTGTAATGCGGGTTCAAAGGGTCAAGTGGAGAATCAAGTCGTCGTGGAAGGCATGATGCCAGTCAAGGATATCCAGCAGGTCGGAGCGATCCCGCTGATCCGCGATCACGAGGGGCAATTGTGCATCGTGCTGGTGACGACCCGCGGGTCGGGCCGCTGGACCATCCCCAAAGGCAATATCATGGCCAAGCTGGAGGATCACAAGGCCGCTGAACGCGAAGCCCGCGAAGAGGCCGGACTGGTCGGCAAAATCACCAAGAAACCGCTCGGCACCTATCAATTTTGGAAACGTCAGGACGCCCATTGGTCACTGGCCGAGGTGACGGTGTTTGTGCTCGATGTCGAAGGACAGCTCGACCAGTTCAAGGAAAAAGGCCAGCGTGACATCAAGGCTTTCCAGCCCGAAGACGCGGTGGATGCCGTTTACGAGGCCGGACTTGGCGCGTTGATCCGCCAAGCCGTAGATTTTGCTTCCGTTGAAACGGGCGCACCGCCCCAAACTGATCCGGCCACCCAAGCCTAGCCTTTTGCAGGCTCGGGAGCGGTTTCAACGGCTGGTTCATCCGCATTCAGCACCGGATCGAATATATCGGCCACCAGTTGATCGAGCCGGATATAATCTTTCGGGTACAGGAAATCCCTGATCTTTTTGGTCAGTTTCTTGTTGTCGGTGCCCTCATAAGGCGCCAGCAGCTTGAACAGAGCCGATACACCCACCACCCGCACATCGCCGAAAAAGCGGCTGCCCTTGATATGGCTCTCGATGTCCCAGGTGTCCTGCCTGCCTGTGATAATCAGCCCGTAAAACGACACGCCGGACTTATCCGAGCCGTCGCGTTCGAACGAGGCCATCAATTTGTCGATGTTGATTTTGTAATCATCGGTGGTTTTGGAAACAATCACCAACTGCTTCTTGCCCGATGCCCAGATGCCGTCATAACCTTCGGGACCATGCGAGCCCTGATATTTGCCCGGCACCACGTTGAAATCGAGACGGCGGCCGAACTCGTTGACCAGATCCTGCAAAATGCAGGCATGATGATCGTCGATATGCGACAGGCAGTATTTGGAATAGCGGACGATGGTTTCGGCCGTTTGATATTTGAGAAATTCCCGAAACTGCTGCGAACATTCGCTGCCGTCGACCAGCTTGCCATCGGCGGCAATCGACACGATCTGGTCGACCGTCTTTTTCTCGAAAGCCTCGGGATTATTACGCGCGAGAGTTGTCAGATCCATACGAGCCACCACTCAACAAAACAAACCAACGGCATCAAGCATAACATTGCCACTCAGACTTGGCCACACAACTGATTGTTAACACCTGTCTTTCATAATAACGAGCCGGACCAAAAGGCAAGACGGCATGCGCCAATCGACTGCGTGTGGCCTGTATAACTTTTGGCGGCTTGGTATTTCTCGTCCCCGCACAAGGCTTAACCCACGATGATGGTGTCTCATCACCCGCCCGAACCCGCCAAAAAGTCCGCTTCTGCCAAAGCCGCCAGAGCGGACAAGAAGACGCAGGTTTTTATTGCGGTATTCGACGCCACCGAGACCCTGCCCGGGCTGGAGGCCCTGAGGGACCATACAAGGGCCAGAGATGTCGAGGCCGAGGCCGATCAGACCTTTGTGTCGCTGGTCAAATTCAAAAACTATTGGGAAAACAAAGACGACATCATTGCCTACCGCTTTTTTGCGGCTGCGGACATCGGCAATCTGTTCACACAGACGCCCAATCCGCTCTATCTGTTCGCCATCAACGAGACCCTGTTCAAGGAAGCGCGCAAAATCAGCCACGAGATCGAGACCTTCTGGGCGATCAAGGAGGCCTATTGCAAGGCCGAGGTACTGATTTCCAACAACGGCTTCAATGTCCGCAACAATTTCCAGTCCGACAGCGCGATCGAGCAATTGAAAGATTATGGCCGTTTCCTCAAAATCTGGTCGCAGGATTACAAAATCTGGCGCGAGCATGTCGAAAAATTCCTCAACAAAATCGAATATCATGTCCCGCCCGTATAAAGCCTGCCTGTTCGGGGTCGAAGGCACGCTGATCCGTTCGACACACCATTTCGACGCTGTCTGGATCAGATGGGATCGTGACCGCCGATGACATCAGCCGCGGCAAGCCCGACCCCGAGGGCTATCTCAAAGCCAGCACCACCCTCGGCTTCGCCCCGCAAGATTGTCTGGTGTTCGATAACGCCCCCGCAGGCATCGAGGCCGCCCGCAGCGCCGGTTGCGGCCTGATGATCATAGAAGGCACCCTGACAGCGCCGGTGCCGGATGCAGAAGGCTGGATGAAGGATTATCGTCGCAAATGGGCTCCCTCAAAGAAGAACATAATCTTCACAACATTCCGCAATGTGTTGAAGCAAGACAGGGATCAGAGCGTGATCAATCATGCGCCTGATCAGGGTGCAACTTTTTAACGAAGTCCAAATATCCGACGAGCGTTCCCATTGGCGACAGCCCTTAATGTCGGTTCTTTTAGGTAAGGCAGCAGATGCTCTCGAATTTCACTGACTAATTCAAAATATTGATCATCCAATCCACAGCAAGGATCGGTTCCAACCATAAATCTCGTCGGATATTTTTCGATTAAATCAATCCAGTTTTTTTTCGGGCCACTCGATGAATAGACCCTTTGATTCCTATGGATAGGCCCAGTGGCGGAAAGGTCACAAATCAGGTTTGGACGCTTTTTAAACAACTCCTCGATTTCATCCGCCGTTGCTCCGGGGAGACAATGCGCTAAAATTAATCGAACTCTTGGGTATTTGGCCGAAACCGAGAGTAACTGGTCAAACCCGCTATTGCTCATAGTGTGGATCTGCACAAATCCATCGTATTTTTGCGAAATCTCGAACATTTTCAGTACGACAGGACTTGTGAGGTCAATTTTTCTTTGTCCACGACCTGGGGAAAATGGGCTGATATTATTGATATGAATCTCCCCAAAACCACGAACAACGCCTGCCCGAAACGCTTGCTCAGCTTGATCAAACAGGTCTTGAAAAATTGGATTACTGAGGTCATAAAGTCCCTTCTCACCAGCACTATAAAGTACGGCAAAAAATTCTGTCTGACCCAATGCGGCGATATATTTTTGACCTAATGCGGATTTGATATCTCGAGGACTGTCTTTAGGTCCGCCGCCTACAGCTCCAGCCCACTGAACATTGTTTTCCTTCATCCGCTTGAGGTAGAAATCAGAATTTTTCCCTCCATAAAGATGCATGTGGACATCCGCTATCGGTATAGACCTAGCGAGTTCAACGTTTAAAGGCTCCGCAGCTCGACTTGGAGCCACCATCGATAAGACCATCAGAATTAAAGAAAGTAATGTTCTCATATCAAGGCATCCCGACTAGCGACACAGGCTAGCTCATAAAATCGCTTGGGAATAGCAACGAAAGTTTGGCCATGCTTGTTGCGTTAGTCGCCTGCACGATCAATTTTTTTGATCGATCGTTCGGATCCCCCCACCCCGAGATCTTCAATGAGATCGATCAGGTGCCTTCGATGGGGATTCTGATGGAAGAAGTGCTTTATAACAGTTTATAACTTTTCGTTCGACACAACAGCCGAATCACTTTCGTTATAACCGTTTGATTTCATTGGAAAAAATGGTGGAGCCAGACGGAATCGAACCGACGACCTCTTCAATGCCATTACTTCAGTTGCATAATCTTTGTCATTTATTACAATGAGTTAGCTAGTAGCATAGTACAGAGTAGCATAATAATATCTAATTTTTACAGGTATAAACACCTGTTTTTGTTCAGTTATTTTCTGTTATTTTGAAACGGCGACCTTTTCACTCTTTGCATCAAACGCATTTACAATCTGACAAATCCATAAACCCTTATACTGCATTATGCAGCATAAGTGATTTTGCTCAGTGTCACTGATATGTTGGCATATTGCGCTAAACACACAATGTTTGTTTTGGCATTTGATTTCCATACCAACCACACCATTACAGTGTGGTTGGATAACCCAACAATTCAATTGCGTTTCAAGCTCAGCTTGACTGTTTGTTTAATACGCTTTGCAAAAGGGTTATCAGCTGCAATTGTGGCAAGCTGTGCGTCCAATTCACCCGCCAGTGTGGCAGTGA
>Ga0114973_10000817_pt1 | contig 23353 bp, 15 predicted proteins | sample M_140807_MF_Meta_FD_87025 | JGI IMG/M metagenome (GOLD analysis project Ga0114973, IMG submission 87025) | Freshwater microbial communities from Lake Montjoie, Canada to study carbon cycling - M_140807_MF_MetaG | ecosystem: Environmental > Aquatic > Freshwater > Lake | place: Lake Montjoie...
AGTGTACCTCCAATATTTGTATTGCCAACCAAATAAGTATTCGCATTGACAAACAGATTGGACAGAAATGTATTGCCGGTCACCGTCAAAGTCCCTCCAATATTTGTATTGCCAACCAAATAAGTATTCGCATTGACAAACAGATTGGACAGAAATGTATTGCCGGTCACCGTCAAAGTCCCTCCAATATTCGTATTCCCAACCAAATAAGTATTCGCATTGACAAACAAGTTGGACAGAAATGTATTGCCGGTCACTGTCAGTGTACCTCCAATATTTGTATTCCCAACCAAATAGGTATTTGCTCTGACAAACAGATTGGACAGAAATGTATTGCCGGTCACCATCAAAGTCCCTCCGATATTGGTATTGCTAACCAAATAGGTATTCGCATTGACAAACAAGTTGGACAAAATAGTATTGCCGGTCACTGTAAGTGTACCTCCGATATTTGTATTACCCACCAAATAGGTATTCGCATTGACAAACAGATTGGACAGAAATGTATTGCCGGTCACCGTCAAAGTCCCTCCAATATTTGTATTGCCAACCAAATAGGTATTCGCATTGACAAACAAGTTGGATAGAAATGTATTGCCGGTCACCGTCAAAGTCCCTCCAATATTTGTATTCCCAACCAAATAGGTATTCGCATTGACAAACAAGTTGGACAGAAATGTATTGCCGGTCACTGTCAAAGTCCCTCCGATATTCGTATTGCCAACCAAATAAGTATTTGCATTCACAAACAGATTGGACAGAAATGTATTGCCGGTCACTGTCAAAGTCCCTCCGATATTTGTATTACCCACCAAATAGGTATTCGCATTCACAAACAGATTGGACAGAAATGTATTGCCGGTCACTGTCAAAGTCCCTCCGATATTCGTATTGCCAACCAAATAGGTATTCGCATTCACAAACAGATTGGACAAAATAGTATTGCCGGTCACTGTTAGAGTACCTCCGATATTCGTATTGCCAACCAAATAAGTATTTGCATTCACAAACAGATTGGACAAAATAGTATTGCCGGTCACTGTCAAAGTCCCTCCGATAGTAGCATTCGCTCTGACAATCAGATTGGACAAAATAGTATTGCCGGTCACTGTCAAAACTCCCCCGATGGTTGCGTTACCGGTTACAAAAAGTGACCCACCTATTTTGGAATCTCCCGGGTTAGCCGCCCCACCACCTCCTCCAATTCCGGTCCAGTAATTCGTGCTTCCGAAAGACGAAATTAATGTAGAACTGGTTGTTCCACTTGGAATTAAAAATGCGGATTTTTTATCGATTTCTCCATTTGCTACGAATAAATCACCACTGGCAGAACTAATATATACCGTACTATTTGCATTTCCAGATTTAAAAAAGTTGATGGTAGCGCCAGGTATGCTCTGACCATACGATATGTTCGGCAATACTATAGAAAGACTACTAGCATTTGTATTTGTTATATTATAAGACCCATACAATGGATAAGTTAAAGTAGTATTTGCAGTGATATTGGCACATTGATTTAAATATACATTCGAGTAAATCATGTTTCCAAGAACCAATAATGTGGATGCAGACCCAATTGTTACATTACCGAGCAATGTATTACCGGTGACTGTTAATATCCCCCCAATATTCACATTTCCCGTAACGTCTAATTGTTGTCCAATAATGGCATTACCAGAAAGTCCTAACATACCACTACTAAACACGTTTCCTAAAAACAAATTGGCATTTATTTGCTGAGAATATGTAGTATTTCCTAGTATAATATTGCTGGGGTCAATTGCACATGTAAATATATCGTAATTGGAATCAGATGTGAGACTATTATATATAGAAACTAATCCTGATTTTTGTGTACTCGGAATAATCAGATTTGATAAGTCTAATTTTACGACGTTTGAAGATGCTGTTGCTTTTAAAATATATCCAACTCTATCACTCGATACAGCAACAAATCCACTTTTGGCATTACCATTTTCTCCAATATAAAGTCCCGCTCCATCTGCAGATAAATTGCCATTATTTACAAATAATTCACGACCAAGGATTTTTTGACTTATCGCTTGTTGAATGTTTCCTAAAAAAACCACATTTCCCGAAAACAACACTTTGTCATTTGGACCGCCTACATTAATGTTATTTGATATGTTTGAAATTCTATTAAAGTTTCCAAGATTGATATTTCTACTTGAGGCGTCCGTAATATTATAGGAACCAATATTTATATCATATGGATTCGTTGAAACTGATATATGCATTCCATTTGTAGTATTATTGCCAGAAATACTTTCAATCGAAAATGTTCTGAATATATTATTTACAATTAAATCGTTATTAAATGTACCGGTTGAATCTACTGTTAAATTATTTAAAAGAAATGTATTTCCAGTCACTGATAATGTTCCGTTGATTTTAGTATTACTAGTGACATTGAGGTTCGACGCAATATTCACATTGCCGGTCACATTCAAATTCGACGCAATATTTACATTGCCGGTCACATTGAGGTTCGACCGAATGTTTACACCCCCAGTCACATTCAAATTCGACGCAATATTTACACCCCCAGTCACATTCAGATTCGACCGAATGTTCACATTGCCGGTTACGTTCAGATTCGACTGAATAAATGCATTTTCAGCAACAAATAGATTACCGTTTAATGTAGAATCGTATAGGACATTTAAATTCGAATTTACTACTACTGTGCTATTTTTAGTGCTTCCGACAAAAACGGTAGATGCATCGCCTCCAAAATAGATTTGTTTTACGCCATTATTCAATAAATAGAACTTTTTGTTGTTAGATGCAATTTTACCGTCATCATTTATATTCATGTCTCCTGATATGCGAATGCTACCAGATACATCAAACACATAATTGGATACATTATTAAACAAATTCGGCAAATACACATGAAATAAACTGGTGTTTCCCAGAGTGTCATTTCCATATGTTTGATTTTTTTTCGTAATATAAAAATTGTTTGAATCAACGATTCCAATGGTTGTTAAGTTGTAATTGGCGTCGGTTAATCTATTCGCATTTCCAGACACATTTAATGCGTTGTTTGATATTTTCTCCCAAATTCCACTTTTCCAGTTGTATGTAGTTAATATTATTCCCGAATTGCAAACGGCAATTGCGTTCGATAAATCTAACAAACGTATTTGATTTATAACTGGTATGTTCAACGAAATATCCGTCCAAGTAGTGCCGCCATTTGTGCTGTACGAAATTATGTTATTTCCTGCTGCCGCAATATTGCTCTGGTCCAAAACATAAACGGACTTATAATAGTATCCGGTTGAATTACTGTATGTTAAATCGCAATTCGACAAACTCGAATTTATCCTAAAAAGTCGATGTTTTGCCGTAATCCATATACAATTTCCGCAACCATCTATCGATGTTATTTCACTCGAAGGTAAATTGAAAGATGAATCATTATACTCTATATCATAACTGGTAATACCATTTGCAGGATAATTGTTTATATTAAATGAATATACTATCGAATTTCCGTCAAATGCATCTATTCCAAAAAACGCGCGTTTTGTTGTAGAGTTTACATAAATGGATTTTATGCTATAATTTATAGCATCAGTACTATTTTGATTGTATGGAGTTGATATAATTTGCCATACATTCGAATCCTCACTTGGAACAGACGGATTATAAACATATCCATTATACGTATAATATGCGAACGCCTGGTCCCCACCAATAATGGTAAGACTCGAATCACATACATATGCAGCATTTAAATTTATTATGTCATTTTCTTCAATAATATCTCCAGATAAATCGTAGTTTTCATACCAATTTTCTCCGCCATCATTTGTGTATATTATTTTGTGTTTGTATGGATAATCTACGGACGATGAACCAATTGTATACGGTGTCCCAATAGCAACCGCATTCTGAGGTGCAGTTTTCCCGACCGCCAAATATCGAATTTCCATATCGGTTTGTTTGGTTATTGTTAATTCGCCACTTTTTACTATAATCGGTCCATTTACGTCAAATGCGTAGGATTCGGTTGTAGGTGCATGTGTGTTAATTCCAACCGTAGTTTTATTTCGTAAGTGACTTTTACCGGAAATAATGTTTATTGTTGGCGTATAATTTGACGACGTATCTCTCCATCCGACGGAACCCATTGACCGGGTTTGGTCATTTGGGTAAACACCGCCGCCTATTGAAATCCCCTGTTTATTCGGCGTTATTATATTCATGAATGTATTTGAACTCGAATCATTTGCTATTAACGATAGTGCATTTCCGGTTGTTTCTGTCGTATTTTGATAAACCGGTTGCAAATATGGTCCGGCGGAATTATCATATACAACAACTGTTTCTCCCATAACATGAGAGGTTGACCGATTAGAAACACTTAATTGCGATAGAATATTCGTGTTGTCGGAAACGTCGAGTGTTAATATGCCGCCCTTTGAATATGTAATAGTTCCATCTGAATTCGCTATATTCGCGCTAATTAGATGGTCGTTGTAAAATGCGATTTGACTTGTAGTAGTGTTTGCTGTTAACAGAATTCCTTTATGACCTCTATTTTGTACTGGAATCGAATATAGTTGTTCTTGTGTAGAGGACCCGACATTAAATGCGAGAGGTTGTGAACTCGAAATATCAACTGTAGCAATTGGTGTAGTAGTATTAAATCCAATATTACCGATAGTATCGGTTCCAAATATGAATGCTTTTCCGGAATTTCCGAGATAGAGATGTTTTTCTAGATTTATAACCCCTTGTACACTTAAATTTTTATATATCAATACATTTCCTATCTGAACCGTCAAATTGCCCGAAATATCTACATCGTCGTAATGCTTTGTTTTTTCATTCACAAATAACCGATTTGTTGAGAGGTCGTTTAATACCGTCAACGTATTTGCTCTTAAATTGGAATCTATTCTGGCATTTCCACTTACATGGAGTTCTCCACTAATGTCGAAAGTTCCATAATATGACTGTTTTAATGTAAAAATCTCTGCTACTAACGAATAAACACTCACATTATTGTTATTATCCAAATGACGTGTTCCTCCATATTTTTTCCAATTTGACATTGTTTAATTTATAAACTATACAATGTCAATTCATATTATTCCTCTCGATTTTTCGACACCTATTACCAAAATACTTATCTGTTTTTGAAACTCGCCATATAAATGAGCAAGTTTCGAAACGTCATTCCGATTCTAGTTCCTATTCGACTTACGAGATTCCCTCCGCTGTGCTTCAGAAATCTCTCCAGCGAATCCTTGAACGCCGGACACGAAGTGGTAGGCGTTCTTCGCAAAATAGGGGGTGTCGCTTTACTTAGGTATTTCAAGTAAAGGTGTGCCTCATCCGCCTCTTATTTTTTTTGCGGTTTTCGTTTTTCTGCGTCTTTGGCGACGCGTCTTTCTCTGGTGAACAAAGTTGCGGATTTCTTGCATTTTTTGAAGGAGAGTTTCGATAACCTCTCTATAAAATGGTCTATATTCCGACATGCGTCGCCGCAAATCGTCTTCCGAAAACCATTCTATTTCGATTTTCTCGAATAATTTGGTGGATTTTAAAAACTGGCGGTTCATTTTGTTCCATAAAAATCGGTGATTATCGTTGTAATAGGTTGTTATGGAGGCATCATACGGATATTTGACTATATGAACCGTGTAATTTTGAGCGGAATTCTTTGCATTTGTATGGGTGAATGCGTATGTTCCTCCTGATTTTTTTATATGTCGTTTTATCTTTGCAGGGTCGCCTAAAAATCCGGTCAACTCTTCACTACCTTCTCTGACGGCAGTTTCGAATGGGGTCTCTCCCTTCTCAATCCCGCCACCAAAATCGGAGAATCCTGGAGCGCTTTCCTCTAACGAATTTTCCTTGCCAAATAAAAAATAGAGTTTGTTATTGTGTAATGCGACGGGTAAGATACTTGAACCTGGCATTATATATTTTGTTAATATTTTGAGAGGATGACGGTTTTTATTGTCGGGTCTTTTTCTGCGAATGCGCTGAATGGATTCGTTTCCTTCTGTGTCGTATCCTTCTTGGTCGTATCCTTCGTAACAGCAAATGACTGCATACTTGCCTGCTTTAGTATTGTTGGTTGAACTGGCGCCGCAAATTTGGATAAAATCGCCCCTATTTCTGATAACATTTCATCCTCTCCTATTTTCGGAAAAGAATCGTAGAACTCGACTACGAGAGGATTCGCCTTTATCTTGGTAGCATTGAATTCGGACAAGTTGAGACCCTCTAAAGTTTTTACGCGCGATAGTGCAACGTAACTCTGTCCATCCGCAAATATAGACCTACCGATATCCATTTCCGCCATATCGAGTGTCGCACCTTGGATTTTATGAATAGTGAGTGCCCATGCCAAGCAGAGTGGTATTTGTGCTACGATAATGCAAGGAAATTCTTCGCTCTGGCGTTGATGCGGCGCCACTTTCATTGTAACCCCATTGGAAAAACGCACGAGAGGAACCGAAATCGGTTTACCGCCACCTCTCAACAGTTCGTCGGGCAATACCGCCGAGGGAACCAAGTCCGCATATCCGATAACAATACCTTGCGAACCGTTACATATTCCTCTATCCACATCAATATTTGCCGTGCACATCACCAATGTTCCGATTTTAAGACGTACTGTTTTTTCGGTAAATAGAGAGGTGATAAGTGTATCGACTTCGCGCGATAATTGTTCGCTGGTGAGTTCCTCGCAATGCGCGGTTTCTTCTGCGGATAATACTGTGCCAGTATCAATATGCGTTTTCGCTTTCGTAGTGACGCTGAAATGATAGACGCGCTCTTCCCCTTCTAACCTCTCATAAGAAGATTCGTTGATAGTATCGACTTTTGCTCTTACTGGAAATAGTTTGGTGGGAACGATTCCGTCACCCTTGTCGGAGGGGCGTCCTCTCATTAAACGTGTACGCAAAAGGTCGCTGTTGGCAGGAGAAATCGTCCCCCTACGAACCTCTTGTAGAATAGAAATATAGGCAGGGTCGGTTTGACGAAAGAATGTCTGCAATTCAATACAATTTGCTGCTTTGAAAGTCGCTGCCCATTTCGGGTGCTGGAAACAGAATTCGCCGCTACCGGGTTCGCCTTGGTCTGGAATCGGCGGTAATTGGAAGAAATCGCCGGTGAAAATCAACTGTATTCCGCCGAACGGTTTTCCGTTGCATTTTCGGGTTGCACGCCCGATTTGGTCTAGCAAATCAAACATTTTGCTGGACATCATGCTAACCTCGTCTACAATAAGAACTTCTGTAGAGCGCCAAGATTTCGTAATATTGCGATTCCGGATAACGCGATTCACTATGTCGGCGGACACCCCCTTCGCTAACCGGACACCGCTCCAAGAATGAATCGTTTTTGCTTTGCAGTTGAGTAGCGTTGCAGCACATCCGGTTAACGCACAAACCTGGTGCGATTTACCTGTAGAATTCATGTATTCCACTAGGAATTGAATTAGACGCGTCTTTCCTGTTCCTCCTGGACCAGTAACAAACAAATTCTGACCCTGCGTGAATTTCGCAAAAGAATATTTTTGCTCAACTGAAAGGGATTCAAACCCGACTTTTAATGAGGTGGTCGATAAACATTCAAAAGTAGTTGTTGCGGACATTTTCGATATGAGATATGATAGGTTAGGGTTAGGGTTATATAATAAACAAACTATGTATTCATATAGGTTGTTTATAATGTTTACAGAATCATTTTCAATTTTTCGGCATCTCTGTCCGCTATTTTAGACGCGAATTTTCTTAATTTTTCGAGCGACTTTGCGAATCGCAAATGAAATCCTGCGTCGTTGTTAACGTTATATCTCGGTTGTCCTCCCAAATTAACGCAAAAATGGGTCGTCAATGGGAAAAAATGCCCGGATTTCTGGTAAACCCAGTTTATCCAGTCGTCGCAACACCAATTGATAATCTCTTCCGGAAAATAGTAACTGAAGACCTCCATGTGTTTTCTCGAAACGAAACTCTGGGTTAATATTCGGGCATTATTGTTGAGAGGACCCGTCATTCCAATATTATTGGATTTTTGCAGCGTTTCTATGCTGGCGCTCACCCACCCAGGGGTTTCAAACGAAATATCGTCGCCGCACTGGAAAAAATAGTCATGTCCGTCTTCGTACGCCTTTTTGAAAAGACGGTTCCACATAACGGTTAAATGTCCTTTCGTTATTCCATCCATATATATGAATTCAATGCTGGTATTATGTATCACCGAAACGAATCTCTCTAAATATTGCTGTACTTCTTTTTTATCATAAACGACATCGCCTCTGTCTATTCCAATATAAAACCGGTATTCATGCTCTTTATCATAGGTAATTCCGAGGGTTTTTATGGTGTGGTTAAACAAATATGTATCTTTAACCGACTTCCAATCTCGACCTCTCGATGTCGACGGTATTAATAGTGCAATTTTCATTTCTATTATGCAGTTGTATTTTTTTATGTGTTTTACGTCGGTTGTTATTCGTGCTCCACTTCTAAACAAAATGAATAGTCTAGACCATTTAAAGAAACTGGTACACCAATATCGTCGACTAATTGAACACTTAATCTCTGTAGGTCGACTTTTCCTGAATATGTCCGTTTATCGCTGAGAAGATACCCGTTGAAATTATTTGCGGGTAAAACGGTTCCGAATGGAAATGATATTACGTTTACAGCAATCCGTGCTAATATGTTTTTCTTTACTAGAGAGGATGGTAATGCAGCAATAAAAGAATTCTGGTTTCCTCTCGTATATTCGTCGACCACTAGATATAAATATCTTAAACCGCTGTAATCAACAAACGCTTCTGAATATGTATTGCTGGTTGCCACCGTATAAGACTGATTGCGGAATCCTAAGAACCATCCTAACTTCCTCTTGATATTGTACCCGTCAAATTGTCCGGTCGAATTTACCGCAAAATTAATTACCACACTTCCGCTACTACAGTTGAATACGGAACTCGCATCCACTAATAGATTTGTCGAATATTGTAGATTCTTTGCGCCCCAAGTCGCGGTTGTAGATTGTATTGCTGTATTTATCACGTTTCCTATTATATCTGGCGTATAGTACCCGTCTGGAATTTGCACCATCGTTTTATTTGCGCCGTTTATGCTCGTAATTTGAAAATAGGTGTTTCCAATCGCACTCGAAAAATTATATGCGGTCATAGGAATTTCCATATTTCGAACAACCATTGCCTTCACGTCAGTAATTCTATCCGGCAAAGTAAATTCACACTGATTTGCGGACGAAAAATCGTCTCTATACCTGGTGTCAATGTTAATGAATTTACGCTTGGTCGGTTTAGTCACATTTGTCATGACCATGTGACTATCATACTGGTCGACTCTAGGACCAAGGAATTTCGATTTTCCGTCGTCGTATTTATTCTGCATTTTGCTAACTATATTTTTTGCATTTATATTGTGGTCGAATAAACAACGACGATAATATAAACCCGAGAATTTATATAATTATATCTGGAATCATTTAACGAAGTTGCAAAATTGAATGTCTAATACAATTTACTGCAAATATTGCCATCACAATTGGAAATCTAATACCGAATACGAAAAACACATACGTTGCTGTGAATATTTCTATCAACAGCGCCGAGCACCCGAAATGACCGAAAACGGCGTTCCTCTACCAAATTTGCGTCAATTATACAGGTACGTTCAAGAATTAACGAATCGATTGGAAAAAACCGAAAAAGAACTGAAAAAGATGAGAGGCGAATTGAATTCGCGGAAAAGAATGGAAATATCGTCGTTGCTAAATCAATCGGAGCAAATGCCTGCCATGTCGTTTGAAGATTGGGCGAGAAGCATAAGTGCGAATGAAACCGATTTAAATGAGGTTTTGGACGGGTCGTTGACCGATGGCATTCTATCGTGTTTATATTCGGCGATTCATTCTAACACAGGTGCGTTACCAATACGATGTTTCACTCAGAAACCGGGGGTATTTTATGTCTATTCTGTGGTAAAAGACAAACCGGAATGGCGGCAAATACGCAGCGACCAGTTTCTGAAATTGTTGAATCATATTTCGGCGTCTATTCGCCGCGTTTTCCGCATATGGAACACAGCACAACTCACGGATATACAAGAATACGACACCGATTATATGGATAAAATGCCGAAATATATGAAAAAAATCAACGCGGATGTCGAAAAACTCGCACCGATAGTAAAAAAATGTCTCTTCGCAAAATTAGAAGAGAGCGTTCAGGTTATTATGGAGGGGGATTTTGATTGAGAGGATGAAATAGTATTTAGGTATAAGGTAGTAAATCCGAAATTTTCGGGAGATGCGACGCAGGAGCATCGAATGAAAATCAAAATAATTCATATATATTTTTTGCTAATATACGGTCAGCGATTATATGGCGGAAAACCGCACCGGCATCATTACCTTCCAATTTATATGCAGGGAACACCGCGGCAAACCTCTCGGCATTGCTGAAAATCGACCTAGAAATCCGCTTGATATAGGTGTTAAGTTGCGTCGCTGCTTCTAGGCGCGTTTTCGGAAGTGGAAAACGTCGAACCGAGTCCTCTAATAACCACTGCAGTGTCCATGTTTGGCAGAATACATCGTTCGGTAACAGACTTTGCCAGTGGTGTTTGCGCTCTGACTCTGTGTGTTTATAGGGAATACCAAAAGCGTCGAGAGAATCATAAAAGGCAGTAGTCGAATAAATACCTGGGTCTGCTCCGTGCCAAGAAGGGTCGAAAATCGTAAGTTCTCCTGCCGCGTCTACCCGGTAGGCACAGAAATGAACGGGTATATGCATCGCGCATGCAGGCGTTGATTCCTTTATTAGTATCGTTCCCTTCTTCATTCGCATGGTCTTCAGCACTTTATTAATGAATTTCGGGGAGTTATTAGGCGCTTCGAAGTCTACAAAATTCTTATATTTTTCTGCAGTGGTAAAGATGCGCAAATCGGCAGCATCCTCTGTCCAGATAATCGTCGGTCCGACTTCGTAATCGGACTTGAACCGACGCAACACATCCTCTCGAAGATGTAAATTGCTGGAACTCTTGCGGTATATTCGCAGATAGTTTGAGAGGTTGGGTTTATTTTTATTTTGTATTTTTACAGTGGTCGGTCGTTTGTGTTTAGTTATAATAGGGCGTGGCATTTTTGCAATAGGTGTCCGGTCTGGGTTGGTGCTACCCAATCCGAAGAATTAAAAGTGTTTCAATTTTCAACAAAAACAATAAAATTGAAGCATATAAAGCAAACTATTGCAGTAATCATAATCTATCCTCTCGTATATTATCGCAAAACACCAACCGAAACAATGGACTCTAACCCTATCCCCGATTATTTGGCGAAGTTGAACGCCCATGAGCGCGACCCCTTTATCGAATTCGACCCAGTCCCTCATGTATATACTGTGAGAGGCGAAGGCGGATATACTTCCGTAACTACTTTCACACATTCACATTTCGAGCATTTCGACGCCGAAGCACAGGCGAAAACCATGGTAAACAGCAAGAAAATGTCAGACCCGAATTATAAATACTATGGAATGACAGCAGAGCAAATTGTCACACTCTGGAATAACAAAGGTAAGACCGCGTCGGAAGCGGGGACGAAATTGCACTATGATATTGAGTGCTACTGGAATGGATGGGAGGTCGTCAACGATAGTGTCGAATATGGATATTTCTTGCGGTTTGTCGAGGATTTCCAGGCGAAAAATCCGGGCACCAAACCATACCGCACCGAATGGATGGTCTATTATGAGGAATACAAATTCTCGGGGTCGATTGATATGGTGTTCGAGAACCCCGACGGCACATTGCGTATTTATGACTGGAAACGGTGCGAGGAAATTCCGTCGGAGGGGTTCCGGGGGAAATGCGCGAAGACCGAGTGCATCCGACATCTCACCGACGCCAAATTCTGGCACTATGCCCTGCAATTAAATACATACAAGACTATTATTGAGGCGAAATATGGTAAGACTGTTACGGAATTGTGCTTGGTCAGATTACACCCCGACGATGCGTATAAAACCTACGAACTACTTCCTGTTCCCGTTTTGGAGAAGGAAATGCGGGATTTGTTTGAATTCCGCAAAAGTCAACTCGAAAACCCCACCCCACACACTAAATAATACTGCAAATATACATAAATAGATTGCGAGTGAATTCTATACCGTACCATGTTTGTAATGCACAAATCAGAACTAGTAATGATGGAAGACTCATTTGAAAGAATAATAACACTTTTTTCTTTGCTGTTTCAGTGGTTTCTGGCGGTTTTCGGGGTAAACCGACCGTTGGTAATTGAAAAACAAAAACCTCATGTCGCCACTACATACGGCGACAAGTATAAATCGGATTTTTTGCTGACTTATCAAGAGGATGTAGACGTGGATTGGAACTCAAATATCGACGCGGTTATTCGCGACCCTGCACAATTGGCAGATGCTCTTAGCGAAGCGAATAATGTATATGAAAAAATATGGCGGTCACGCATTTTGATTGAGACAACACCGAGAGGAAATGTCATTATGTTTTACGACCTGTATAAGCGCGCATTTTCATATTACTGTGATAATGGGACAATGCCTTATGATACCATGAACGCGGTGGCAATGAAATATGTGGTTATGTTCCGGTGCCGCGATTTCTTCGTCGACAGTCAAATACTGCCGAAACCCATATTCGACTTACGAGATTCCCTCCGCTGCGCTAAAGAAATCTCTCCAGCGAATCCTCGAACGTCTACCACTTCGTGTCCGGCGTTCTTCGCAGAAGTAGTCGACGAAACGGAAATAAAGACGAATGTTCCCTTCTCGAAACAACCCGCCAAACTTAACCTGGATAAAACAGCATTTGTCAGGTTAAAGTCTTACAATACCGCTACTAAAAAGGCAGGCGTTTCAAAAGAGGATGATAAGGTGATTAATTGTTTTTTGCATTTGGGCGCCTCTCGCAATTGGGTGCCAATTACCAAAAAGGTAAAGGCGAACCCTCTTAATGGGTTCAAGACGGATATGATTCCCGGAGCGACGAATAACAACAAAATGTCGTATTTGGAATATAAGCGCCTACAAAACAAGTAGTATTATTTTTGCTGTATGGCGGAGATGCGGGCATCGCGGTCTTTTTTCCACTGGCGGAATCCGTTGCTGCGCTCCATGGTGAAGGACATACCTAGATGGTCTACCGCAATATGATATGCTTGGAGTTCGCGGTCGTTTAATGTGGCGAGATATAGAGAGGTTAATTCCGCGATGGATTCGTTTCCGAGTTCTGACATTTTATATTTAAGATGGATTTAATAATTCAAACAGTTTATGCGGTTTGCATTATTTATGGTTTGGCGGAATCAATTTTCTTCGAAAAATTGAAAGACTTTTTATTCCAGATTGAATGATGACATGAACCCACAAACACCTATTGGCGAACCCACTCAAACCTATTCATTCGACTTACGAGATTCCCTCCGCTGCGCTTCAGAAATCTCTCCAGCGAATCCTCGAACGCCTACCACTTCGTGTCCGGCGTTCTTCGCAAATAGCAATTAACCTATATCAACTTTAACCTCTCAACTATTATTAACTCTATTATTATTTTATTAACTATTCAATACCCAGTCAATAATTCGACTGATAATAAATATGTCAGAATTCTCTGGACGTCAAATCGCTGCTGCGAAGGAAGCAGTCGATGTGTTTGGAAGTGTTGTGTGCTATGTAATGCTGTTGGCGCAGATGCAGTCGGGTAAAACAGAAACATTCTTGCTTACAGCATGTGAACTCATTCGTCTAGGATTAGTCCAGAATGTCGTCATTTTCAGCGGGAACGCAGAGGTTGATTTGCGGATTCAATTAGACTCTCAATTAAAGGGACGGTCTGTGTTTATCCGCAAATACAAGAAGTTCCTGCGTAAGAACGGAATGGACGACGAAGACGAACGCGAAGATTTCATTGATTCGGTTATTCCCAAAATATCGATTGTCTGGGGGTCTGAATTGGATTCTTGTGCGGGTCCTACCACAGATACCCTGTTTATCTGGGAAGAGTCGCACTACGCACAGAGCAAGACACAGCGCCCGGACAAGTTTCTCAAGAAAATCGGGGTTTCTGGCGACGGAAACAGCGAGGTTCTTCAAAGCAATCGCAATCTGATGATGACTATTTCTGCCACTCCATTCTCCGAACTCAGCGACAATTTGCGCCACAATCAAGGCAAACATATTGTCAAGATGGAACCTGGTGAAGGATATGTGAGCGTCAAGAGTATTCGCGATTCTGGGCGCCTAAAGACCTTCAAGAATTATGCGGACGGTCTTCGCGCGGCACTATCTCTTCCCAAAGACGGCAAAAAGTACGGCATCGCTCGCATAACAACGAAAAACGAGGAAACCGTCAGACGTATTGCTGAAGAGTACGGATGGCAATGTGTCGTATTCGATTCTCTCGCTAAGGGCAACGAAAAGGATGAAGGTGAGAGAGTGTGGAATAGTATGGCAAATGCACCTGCTGTCAACACCATTATTCTTATTCGTGGTAAGTGCCGCATGGGAAAGAACCTAGAGAAGAAACACCTCTCGTTTGTTATTGAGACTGCAAAGATGTCGAAGACGGATACTGTCCTGCAAAGTCTACTCGGACGTGTGTGCGGATACTCGGAAGGGTCGGACAAGGTGATGGTCTATTTATCGGAGAAGATTGTTCGCAGTGGCGAAATCGACCGGTATATAGAGATGTGGGAGAATCCCGGCGTAACAGTTATCCCTACGAATGCCTGCAACATGACCACGAAGAAGGTGACCCCGATGATTCCCATCATTCCGATTCGCATAGAAATCGACCGTAACATTTATCCTACCAATGACCGAGAGTGTCTTCTACGCTGTTTGAAAGATAATTTTGAGTCGCGCAATGTGTTGAACCGCAATTCTGAGAGAGCACTCGAAGAAGTTCGAACCAAGGTTATCATTAGCGACAAAAAATATTTGAACGGACATTATGTAGACGGTAAGAAGGAACATCAGGTTGTGCGGTTCGGTGAAGTATCTGCGGCATACGAGAGCAGAGTCGCAAGAGACTTTGGGTCTGCTGGTGGTATAGATTCGGAAGGAAAGGAAATCAAGTTCTGGGTTCCTAAGAAGAGCGCCACCATGTTCAATCTGAATGTTATGTACGTAACCGCTCACGTCAAACGAGAGGATATGCAGAACTTTAAAATCCCAACCACCACCGGAAGAGAAGCGTTCTCCGGTGTTAGTGAAGAGGTTGAGGGTGAGGTTATCCCAATTCCAGTAGTTGACGCAGTTGCCGTTCAAGTTGATGATATACCCGTTGCCGTTGCTGTTGCCATTCAGGTTGTCGAAGATTGTGATATGGATACACCTATATCACAATCTAAACCATTCTCCGACGAAACTTCCTTCGTCAGTTTCTCTGGAGAATCATTCAATTCCTGTGCTTATTCTTCGCTCAGGAATTGCCCAGTCGATGCACAATTACCCTCCGATGAGTTCTACGACGAACCTAAATTGCGATATGAAATAATACAAAAAGTTATGAAAACCCAAAAAATCGAAAATATATATGTCACCCCCGCAATATATGCAAACCTAAAAAAAGGCGGGATAACCTACAATTATGTATTCGACCTCTATAAAGAGACCGTCGGACAAACCGTCAAACTACAAACTAAAAAGGGTCGCACCCCAAAATTATACGAAGCGAGAGGATTAATTAAAATCGACACCATCTCGTGGTAAATATATTTGCTGTGTATTGTTGTTTGTATATGTAACTTTAATAACTAATATAAAGAAGTGAGGCACTTGCCAATACCTTTTTTCACTGTAAATGGAAACTGAAAATTGAAAGACTTTTTATTCTGGATGGAATGATGACATGAACCCTACAACACCTATTGGCGAACCCACTCAAAAAGATCCAAACTTAGCAATTAACCTCTCTTATTTAACTGCAATAATATCAATCATGTCATTAAACGACGCAGTATATAGTTCATCCGACGACAAGTCAGTCAAATCGACAAAGAAAATTAACGATAATAGCAAAACATATTGTATACGCCCTCCTAGTTTTAGAAGATTTGTCATGCAACAAATCGACTCAGGTGAACTAGAATCTGAATGTAAAACCGGAAAAAAGAATAAATGGTGGAAAAACCGACACCACCCATGTCGCCAAATTCCTACCAATATTTATTTGCTGGGACAAGGCACTTTGTCGGAACTCTTTACAGCATATATTGCAAATCATGGCGATATCGAAAAGCGCGATTTTATGAATTATACTCGCGAACTTATAAAGCAAGGTATTATGTTTGAAGACTTAAGTGGTTAATATATTGTAACTAATAACTAATATAAAGAAGTGAGGCAATTGCCAATACCTTTTTTATGTCCCTATTATAAACACACGAATATGAGTAATTATGCAGTGGCAATACCGACATATAATCGACAAGATGTCGTTTTTAAAAAGACCATATCGACGCTTCTTAATGGCGGTGTCTCCAAATCCAGAATATATATTTTTGTTGCAAATAAAGAGCAGGAAAAACTCTATGAGGATGCGGTTCCTAAAACGGCATACCATAAAATAGTTGTGGGTGAAAAGGGAATCGCCAATCAACGCAAATTTATTGCAAATTATTTCCCGGAAGGTAAATACGTGATTTCTTTAGACGATGATGTAGAAGAGTTTCAAATTCTGAAATCGACAAGGAGAGGAGCAACACAGAAAAACCGTCCCAAAACGAACAATGACAAGTTGGTGAAGATGACAAACGTCCACCAATTTTTCATGGATGCGTACAAAACCATGAAACGCGAGGGACTGTATATTTGGGGCGTATACCCTGTTCGCAACGCTTTTTTCATGTATCCGAAATATACAACCGATTTGCGGTTTATTATCGGTGTGACTTTCGGGTTTATTGTGCGCCGAGACCGCAATTTAGAACCGTCCATTCAGTCGGAGACAAAAGAGGATTACGAGCAGACCATTCTCTATTATAAAAAGGATGGCGGTGTAGTCAGGTTCAATAATATAGTGCCGAAAACGAAATTCAATTCTCCTGGAGGGTTAGGAACGGATAGATTTGAGAGGAACAAAATCGCAGCAGAGTATTTGGCGAAAACATACCCCGACCTAGTGAAACGAAGTGACCGGTCCAATGGAACCCCCGAGGTCAAACTGGTTTTAGCACCAAGAATTGAAAACGATAAATGAATTAGAGAGGATACAATAATACCAAACAGACACCCAAATATGTTACATATTATTGCAGATGAATTCGGTTGTGATTGGTTATGTTCGCATCCTCTCAACATATCAAATAAAGAATCCAAATTCCAAACATCGAGAGGATGGAATCAAACAAAATGGATTGTTTTATCGTCCACGTTATTCAGTATTCCTGCTGCGTACCATTTATACGCGCGCACCCATTCTCCGACGAAACTTCCTCCGTCAGTTTCTCCGGAGAATCCTTCAATTCCAGTGCTTATTCTTCACTCCGGAATTGTCCAATCCGTATTCCCATATATGCTCATTTTAACCTCTCTTATTTCTGCAAATTATTGGCGAAAAGCAACGAGAGGATGGCGACGCAATCTCGACCTTATAGTTGCAAAAATAACATTCGCCACCGGTTTTTATATAGCAGCAAAATATTTAACCTCAAATTATTATCGTATCCCGATTATCGTAATAGTTTGCGGTTTGCCGGTGTGCTATAATGGGTCTACCAAATGCGTTAATGCGGGTGACCACGCATGGGTAAAATATCATTTCACTTTTCATATTATGTTGAGCATTTGCGGGGCGATTATATTGAGAGGTCTGACACAATAATTGTCTGCTGTGATAAATGATATAAAGACCTGCGAATAACTCTATACTCCGCCGGGTTTAGCTCATTTGGTAGAGCATTCGACTGTAGTTGTTTCAAAGGTATCGAATGGTAGCTGGTTCGATTCCAGCAATCCGGAAATAATTGTGCCTCTATAGCTCAGTTGGTTAGAGCACACGCTTAGTAAGCGTGAGGTCTTGGGTTCGAATCCCGATGGAGGCTGAAGGCAAATATATCACTTACCGCGAGTGATATATTTTATGCAATACCATTTGTGCCGTCAATTAGTCCTGGCACCCTAAGTATATCATCATTTGGATTTAAAGGTACAAATAAGTCGCGCTTCCCACATGCAAATGGAACTCCGCGGGCATTTCGCGGATTTTTGAAAGTGTCGTTATCAGTACACTTTTTGTCTAAATTGCGAATATACTCAGACGCATTCATAGCAACTTTATAATTATCGGGTTTTACCACATTCATATTTTTATTTGAATTTGCGTTATAATTGTGTGTTTTTGTCAGTGGACAGCAAGTATTTGGTACTATAGAACCAATGATATTACATCCACTACTGTCCGATATGGATTTTCTTGCGATATGGTCAATGTACGATGCTTGGTCGCCGTTGTTCAGATGACTATTCGGTTTGGTAACAGAATAGGGTTGGGGTCTTCTTATCCACCGATATCTGGACATCAATAATCCGCTAGTAGTAAGAGAGGATGATTTTACAATTGCAGAGTTATTCAGACCTGCCATTTCAGGTGATTTTTTAATTTGCGGCGTGGGGTATTTGCCGCAACAACCACCGTGTCCTTTGAGTGCCCCATTACGCGAAAGACTACGAACAAGAGACCTACCGAGCATATCTTGCCCGACATATCCTGCACTACGTCTCGTCCCATTCAACGAGAATTGTGGTTGACCCACACTCGAATTATTATACTGTGCTTGGAATTTCTTTTTCAAAGTTACAATCGACATTTGGTTATATTATACAGTGATTTGAAAATATCATCCTCTCATCATTTGGACAATTCAGTCGCTCATTCTTCGCTCCGGAATTGGATGATTCTCCGGAGAAACTGACGTAGGAAGTTTCGAAGGATAATACCAGATTAAACCATTTTCCTTCCATAGAAATACCACAGAGCGACTGAAATCAGACTACCCAGGACGAACCCGTTACCGGCGCTCTCTAAAGATTTCTCTACTAAATAGTAAAATCCGAGAGGAAATACTACGTAAGACAAGAGGATATAAAATCCCATAATACTGGCAAACAATTGAAGTTTCTTGGAGTCCATTTATATATTATGCCAGTTATTTTGATTACGGATGTTCATCGATTTTTACGCGTTTTCGCCAATCCGTGTACTTTTGCTACATGCGCTTTCATTTGTTTCAGAGTCTTGCCTCTCGTCATTTGCCACAATTTCCATCGCAAATAACAGACAATGGATAACCTCTCAGCATCTTTTGTTTTTTTCTTCATTGGAAGATTTGAATGCCAGTAATGCACGTCCATGAAAAGGACATCACCGGTCCTGCAATCTACTCCTACTCCGAATTGGGGGAAACATGTTTCTGCGCCGGTATACTCTCCTCTCTCTATCACTGCTAAATTACCGAACCCATCACTATCATCGCCCTTATCTTTATGAAGAGAAGTCTGGAAATTCACATTTGTTGTAATTGTGGTGAATGATGTACCGCGTATTTTGAAATGAGTCTCGTTTGCCTTCTTGCGTTGCTTGGCATAATATTCCGGTGCGTATTTCTCATAGTATTCGTCGATTTCTTTGATGAGAGGAATCAACCTCTCGAACTTTTTCGGACTATCGCGAATGAATGCGGTTTCACGTGCGGTCGAATCGAGTTTAATTCCAGCGTTTTTTAAAATCACTTTTTGAGATGGTGATATCGTGTCAAAATAACCAATAATATTTGTTTTTATTTTCGGATTATTACCCAAATCTTTGAGTTTACTGCCGGACGCGGTGCCGCGGTTTGAGGTATCTTTCCTAGCAAATTGTATCACATTATCCCAGAATGCGTCGACTTTTTCCCTGGAAAGTTTGTTTTTCCGGAACCTAACCAACAATTTACCTGCTGAACCGTCTGGATTTTCTATAAACACATCGGCGTCGTGGTCAATGATGGTTATTTTTTTGCGGTCTGCCTCCGTCAGAGATTTTCCTGCCCGTTTTTCCATTTGGGCATTCGTTTTATCCTCTCTAACAATATAAACCATAATACCCCCCTTCTTTTCCTTCTTCACAATCATAGCAAAATATATAATATGAGTATATTGGTTATTGATTCGATTTGTAGACATTAAATGACACACTTGTATCAGAGGATAACGCGGCATCGTAATATTTTGGAGTTACTAAACTCAACCTCTCGTTTTCTTTTAAATAAATCGTATTGGAAGAAACGACGAATCCATATCCGGAATTGGATGCGAGTCCGTTTATCGACGTGGTTAGTAGAGAGGATAGATTATTCGGATAAAAGGTCGGTGTAGGTGTAACTGTGTCATTAAATGTGCCGTAAAACGACCCCGCCAATATAAATTTGCGGTTATAACATGCGGCATATATAGCGCCTGATACCCCCGAAATTGCCGTACCGTTCATAGAATTATCGAAATTCAAATTCGTATTACTTGCGGTGTTTGATAAATAACTAACCTCTCCTATATTCGAAAAAACAAAGTGGGAATTTCCATCAAACGCGGTAGCACTCGGTTCCGACGTTAATCCATAGAGCACCGCATTTACATATTTTCCGCCGTGTACCACTCCTGACCGAATTATATTGCAGGATAAATCGGTAATGCGGTATATGTTTGGTACTGAACCGTCGACCGATAAAATACGAGTCGGGTGTAAAACGAGGTCTTTCAATACTATTGGACGAATATGAGTGTCGAGTTGTTTCGCACCGCCGTCAAATAGCACGAGTTCCGCCAAACTCACGTTGTCCGCGCCGAAATTGGCAGTGAATACTATGCGGTAATAGGAATACGACCCGACTGAACTTGGGGCGAGAGGCAAAAACGTGAATGGCGAATTCGGCGGAATAGAAGTACCGTAACTAAATGTGTCTAATATAGTCCATGTACTTCCATCGGTCGACCCCAGAAATGACCAGGACCGCGGAATCGAAGACCCCGAAAACACTAGGTAATAATTCGCGCAAATAGATGGAGAGGTTAATTCGACTTGCAACCATTCACCAAAAACTCCTTGAGTTTGACCTGAAACCACCACATTTGTTACACCGGTGCCAATATAATTCCCAGACGCGTCGTAATTTGAACCAGCAGATGTCCATTTGGAATTAAACGAACCGTCGAATGCATTTGCGGCAGGTAATTGTTGAGAGGATGCGGTTGTTGTCGAAATATTGTTCGTGAGAATATTCGAGCAATCCACTACACATAGATTCGGCGTTGAAGTGGCGGTCCAAACCGACGCATCAAGAGAGGATGAAATAGCAGTAGTATTTGTCCCCGACCCGTACGCTAACCATACATTTCCAGTCCATTCAATCGCATGAATTTTTGCAGTAATTATGGACGCCACAGATGTCCACTCTATTCCATCGGGACTAGTTGCCATTGCCGACGATGATGCGCCGACCCCAACCGCCACAAAATACGAACCGTTCCACGCGACGTCGTAGCATTCGGTCATAATCGTATTATCGCGAGCAGTCCAACAAAGCGCGTCTGGACTTGTGGCGACCCAGGTAATACCGGAACCAACCACCACCCAAACCGAACCATTCCAAACCGCTTTATTGCATCGAGAAAATAGAGAGGTGTTAATAGCAGTCCAATAAATCCCGTCGACGCTGGAGGCGAGACAACACGCCCCCGAACCACATGCAACAGAAATCGGTTGAATAAACGCGCATCCTCTGTCTGAATGGTTACAAACATATCTATTTATTGCGGAAATCGTGTTGCATGATGTCTCGAGTATATATGGAATGCCTGGATACACGGAATACACGGTTAGAGCAAGCAGCGTCGCCCCGGCAATATACGATAATGTCCAGTGAATACCATCCGAACTAGTCGCAATATTATACGGCGCGGAGTCTGTTCCATAGGCAGTCCAAATGGCGCCGTCGTGATAGACACGCAAACCAGCGACACTGAATGAATTTTCTGCATAATTCCAGGTTATCGCATCAGAACTATATGCGATGGTATTACCGGAGGAAGCACTATTTCCGACCGCCACCCATAAACCGCCGCCCCATTTTATGTCATTTCCAACCGGAAACAGACTAGTATTTGTTCCTCTCCAATAAATTCCGTCCATACTAGTGGCGACAATATTAGTCCCAGAACCAGTCGCCGCATATTTTTTTTGCAGAGGACTCCAATCGACTCCGCCACCACTTAAAGAAAATATGTAATTTCCTCTCCCCGTCCAATTCATACCATCTAAACTAGTAGCAATAGTATTTGCGGTACCTGACCCAACCGCAACCCATAATTTACCACTCCAAACCGCATCATTTGTGGATACGGAAAATGGCGAAGCGGTAACGTTAGTCCACGAATTCCCGAGGTTGTTACTATATGCGATGGTATTTCCGAGTGCTAATGTGGCGGATTTCGGAAAAACAATTCGGTGCGGTTGCTCGATGCTCCTCTCGATATCATAGAATCGAGTGTTACTGTTCAAATTAGTTGCGAATACCACGGGAAATTGACCGTCTAATTGACCGTCAACCACATTCATCAACCCGGTTTTGGAAGAAGTGGTCAGATTTCCGCCGATAATGAACTGGTCTCCTAGGAATTTCGCTGAATACGGATTTTGCGTAGTTGAGTTAGTTGTCCATGAAACGCCGTCGGGACTATACGCATAGGTGAACGCATTACCAGTTATTTCGTTTCTCGCAGTTAATACGAAATTTTGTCCATTCCAATCGATTGATATGGGTTTATCGTATGTATTGTATGATGTATCGGACATTATATAATAGAATAATATTTTGCTTTATACGAATACGGTATCCGCACTTGACCAATTGATTCCATCTGAACTTTTTGCTACTAATTTACCGGATGAGGTGGCGCCAACCGCTAACCAAAGTTGACCGTTCCATACCAGGTCAATCGCTCCTCCAGCAATATCAAACAGCGTTTTCGAATTTGCCACGCCGAACCAATTGATTCCGTCGAAACTATAAATGATTGTATATGCGGCACCGTTACCTACTGCTACCCACAAACTACCGTTCCATGCAACTTTTCCAATTTGCGCGGCACTCGTGTTATTAATGAGTGTGGAGCAGTTTGTCCAATTGACCGCGTCGTAACTATAGAAAATACCACCCGACCCAATTCCTACATATAATCGGGAATTTGTTGCGATTGATGCCAGTTTAACACCGGAAATATTTACAG
>Ga0114973_10000818_pt1 | contig 23319 bp, 25 predicted proteins | sample M_140807_MF_Meta_FD_87025 | JGI IMG/M metagenome (GOLD analysis project Ga0114973, IMG submission 87025) | Freshwater microbial communities from Lake Montjoie, Canada to study carbon cycling - M_140807_MF_MetaG | ecosystem: Environmental > Aquatic > Freshwater > Lake | place: Lake Montjoie...
AAACTTCACATAGTCCGACGAGTCAGATACGAATTTAGGGTTGCAAGTCGTTGCCTCGATTCCTGTAGAATCGCATTGTTCAGGAACTGTACGAATCAAGCGTCCATATCCGGGTCTACTCGCATTCTGTGGATTCGGTCCGCCGCAAGAATAATTGATGCGCCCTAGGAAATCGCCCAGATTGTTTACCGCGCGAAATGGTCCGACACTTGGCGATTTACCCTGTTGAGCAAATAATTGCTGAGCATTCCACGATTTTACTAAAATACGGCGAGCAATGACATCGTCGTTATTGTCTTTATATGCACTAATTGTCTGTTTTGGAGAAATACCATTGAAAGGTCCTCCTCCTAAAGTTGCCCCGCCTCTTAACATATTATAAGTCATTTTGGTATATATTACTTGCTCTATATAAAATGTGTTCGTAGGGAGGAAATAGAAATAGATTGGCATACTATATTTAGGGTAAAATGGCAGAAATTCAAAAAAACGGCGAAAACGCAGACGACCGCGATGAAGAAACCTTCCAGAGAATTCGCGAGGAGCGACAACGAGAGGTCGACCAAATATCGCTAGAACTCCTCTCGAACACCAAACACTACAAAAAATACGCGGCAAAAAATGTAAAGCGTACGGAAGACTCGCCCCGATTTCTGAAATACAAATCCAGAATTGCTGCCATGTTCATTGAAATGTTAGATGAATATGGAAATGGAGAGGATGAGTCTACGCCGTCTGACCTACAATCTATATTTGCCGAAATGGTTCAGAAAACCATCCAGCATTTGGAATGGAAGGAATATAATCGGTCCGATAACGACGCGGAAAATGAATTCGACGACGACGACATGATGTTCGCCAACACCGGATTTCAGCGTTCGAATTTCAATGTGCGGCGAACGAATAAATCAGACCCGTATTCCTATTGGGGTGCGACAATTCGGAAAAGCGAAACAGACGACCAAAATATATAGGATTTACGGACTTCGAAGAAGGTAGTAAATCCGAAATTCGTAAATCTTATACATTCTCCGAATAATATAAAGACCCCGCCATCCCAAAAATGAGCAGCACCCAACTAAATCTGAGAAGTATTCCGGACGCGACGCGGGAGGAATACAATCTAACTCCGGAGAACTTAGTTCGAAGGAGTTTATGGGCTGGTAAAAAAACAATGAAGAAACGGTATCATAAGCGACGACATACCAGACGAATGAATTGCAGTCCTGCCGTCAAAAAAATAGCAGTGCAGGATTCTTGTTATACTCCTAAAATCCTGTTGATGATTCGCGATGCCTATAATAAAGACCATTCGATAGAAGAGCAGATTACCGAATCGAACCCTACAAAATTATGGCAAATACTAAATGACAGATTGGTTCAGTGTAAAAAGGAGGATTGCTGGTTGACCGAGATTGACGACGCTAATCTGAGAAAACGTATCGACCGCTACATTTTCGCGCCAGATAAACCCTATGAATGGAAGAAGAATCCGAATGAATGGTTGTCGAATTTCGATATAATGAATGTTTTAGAGCAGTATGAACATACGCACAAGCATTTCGAGTTTATCGGTCCCGCCCCGATTGATTTCGACACGGTGGTTAGTGGAAGATGTGTTCAAAACGAACTTTGCAAATTCGAACTGCACGAACAATTAAATAATGGGAAAACCCATATCGGCGTCATTTTCAATTTGTCGCCACATACGAGCGGGGGGTCACACTGGGTATCGCTGTTCATTGACACGAGAGACCGCCTTATCTTCTTTTTCGATAGTGCTGGTGAACCTTGTCCTAAACAGATTCGCGAGTTTGTCGAGAGGGTTCAAAATGATGTGGTTGGGTTGTCCGGCAAAAAATACAGATTTCACCAGAATCACCCTAAAGAGCATCAAATGGGAAATACCGAATGTGGTGTTTATTCGCTGTTTTTCATTATTACAATGCTAACCGGCGTTTCCGAATTTGCGAGAGGTAAAATGAATATGCGGCAAAAACTTCACTTATTTAAACGGCGCTCCATACCGGATAAACATATTGAAAAATATAGGGGGGTTTACTTTAATGACTAATTGGTGTTATTTCCGCATTCTTTATTTCCGCATTCTTTATCGCCGCATATAGTAAGATATTATATGCGACACAAAAACAAGACACATTCGAAAACAGTTAAACGCTACAAAAATAAAAAAGCGACCGAATTTGAGAAGTATTCCGGACGCGACGCGGGAGGAATACAATCTAACTCCGGAGAACTTAGTTCGAAGGAGTTTGAAAAGAGTATCATTTTGAATCCTGAACTGAATAAACATCGTCAAATGTTTTTAGGAAAACCTGGGTCAAAAAAATGGCACGAATATTACGAAGGATTGATTAAAACAAAACGTCGACTATTTAAAGAAGAATCGGTTCAATACCTAAATGAAAAAAAACAAAAAATCAATGCAACCCAAAAATCTCGCACAATTCAATTTGGCGGAGAAGTAGAAAAAAAAAACTGTAAAGTACCATTTGGATGGTTAGTCGAGTTGTTTGAACATGATGATATGAAACCATTACTAAAATTCGCGCAAGAATTAATCGAAAAAAAAATAATAAAATTACCAGTTAATTGGTCGGATGACGTAGGACCACCGCTTACCGGTTCTGTCGTTTCCCAAGGGGAGGAAGAAGAGGAAGACGGTGATGAGGAAGACGAGGAAGAGGAAGAAGAAGAGGAAGAAGAAGAGGAAGACGGTGATGAGGAGGGAGAGGAAGACAGCATTAGTACAAGGTCCGATGTCAAAAATGAGTTCGACGCAACTAAAATATTGCAAAATATTATTAAAAATCCCGAAAAAGGACCATGCACAGCAGAGGATATTAAAATCAATTACATACCATTCTTTTTGCAGATTTATATTCAATTAATCGACAAATTGAAAAAATTAGTAAAAGGTACAAAAGAAAACGATATGCAATTGGTAAAAACGCCCGAATCTGAATCCGATATACGCAAAATGATATTATTTAGTATTGAACTGTTGCGTGCTATGAATATGTACGCAAATCCGACATTTTTCGACGATTTGTACTACTATTATTACTTTTTGAGTCTCGACAAGATTTTCCCTAGTATGGATGATTTTTTCCGTATGTTTGATACTCCGACACCAGACCCTAGTAATGATAAACACAATTCGAAAGTCAATGTGAAAATGCGTGTATACGAGCAATTCCCATCCGACCGTTCAACGCAAGATAAACGTTTCGGATATGAAATGTTCGAAGAGCGGACTGGTCATGACCCAGAAACCAATTTCGATTGGTTTTTGAATTTGGTGCGCCTTCATCCAGATTTTGACTATAAATTGCCTGCATCGGCGGACTCGGAAAAAGATTTTTTGTTCGAAGAAGTTCCTGTAAATTCCGATAAACCGGATGGACCGAAATTTGCAAAGATTCAGGTCGTAAACCCGCCTCCGCCCCCTCCCCCGCCAAAACAAACCGGTGGTGGATTTCTAGATTCGATTTATTCTGTATTTGGGATTAGCGCAAGTTCAGGAGAATATAAATACTTAGATGATAGTCCTTTGGCGCGCAATTTCGAAGACGCTTTAAAAGATGAAAATGATGCATATAGCGGCAATGTGTATTTGTGTATGTATACACTCGACCAATCTTGCGACTTTGACGGAAACGGTCCGACCCCATTTCTCAAATTTATTACTTCTAAACCTGGCGATAAATGGACGTTTCCTTCGTTTCAGTTTACTTCATTGTCAGACCCGACACAAAATAATGCGAGTTTTAAATGCGAGTTGTATGGTGCGATAATGAATACGCTGGAATTGCGGTTGTGCGATGAAATCCGAGGGGGTGCTGGCGATACCCCCAAAGAAGAGCAGCAACAACCTGATGTACCTCCTCCTCCTCCGCCAGTAGAGCAATCTCAAGAAGTTGAACAGCAACCACCTGATGTACCTCCTCCTCCTCCACCTGTAGAGCAATCTCAAGAAGTTGAACAGCAACAACCTGTAGAGCAATCGCAAGAAGTTGAACAGCAACAACCTGTAGAGCAATCGCAAGAAGTTGAACAACCTGATGTACCTCCTCCTCCACCTGTAGAGCAATCTCAAGAAGTTGAACAGCAACAACCTGATGTACCTCCTCCTCCACCTGTAGAATCACCTCAAGAAGTTGAACAGCAACAACCTGTAGAGCAATCTCAAGAAGTTGAACAACCTGATGTACCTCCTCCTCCTCCACCTGTAGAGCAATCTCAAGAAGTTGAACAGCAACAACCTGTAGAGCAATCGCAAGAAGATGAACAAACTGATGTACCTCCTCCTCCTCCTCCTCAACCAGTAGAGCAATCGCCGCAAGATATTGAACAACCTCCTCCTCCACCGGTAGAATCTCCGCAGGAGATTGCGAAGAACACCGGACACGAAGTGGTAGGCGTTCAAGGATTCGCCGGAGAGATTTCTTTAGCGCAGCAGAATGAATCTCGTAAGTCTAATGAACCTTCACAAACACAATCAGATATAAAAACGAAATGCAACAATCTCGAGTCCAATTTGGACCCTATGTTTATCGGGTTGGTTGCAGAAGAAATCGACGGTGTACGGCAAATATTCGCATTCCTAAATTACGATTATTTAGAAACAATAACTCAAACCCCCGAGAACGCGGTACAATCCGGTGTAGTATTTTGCCGAAACGAGGATTCCGAAATATATCCAATAACCGACACGAATACAAAGTCGAAACTAAAATGGGCGACCGTAGACGAATTGATTTTTGAGAAGAAAATATTGACGAATGAAGTCGACGCAAATATATCGAAAATGTTCAACAACAACGACCATTTGTGGAATATTCAGGACATCAATCAAAATTACATCGACTTCCCATTCGTAGTTTATGCGGTAAATCACGAATACAAAACACTTAGTGTCGCCGATGATATTTCTGCGTTTTTGGAAAACGGCAAAATTGAGGACTACGGTACCACAGAAAAAGGCGACGAATATGATGCGCGGTTTTGTTTTACGCTTTCTCCGTTAACCCAAGATTCCGGTCAAACAGAGTCATCTATTCCAAGACGTATTGCTATGTTCGCATGGAAAACCAGGTATGTGGTAACGGAAGAGCAATTGGAAACTCAAACTGGGGGTGAAGCACCAAACAATGAAGCACCAAACAATGAAGCACCTTTAGATAAAGAGGGAGCGAAAACATCAGACTCAAATGGAGTTAAAGACGACAAAATCGCAAATGCAAAACTCGACGTTCCTACGATATACACTATAACAAATAACGAACACACAAATGGTTCGCCAGTTGTGATGTGGGGAATACTAAACAGCAAACAATTTGCTGCGCTATAAACTCAGGAGTTAGTTCTTCATATTTTCTTCTGATTTTCATTCGATTCTCCCATCGAATGAAAATCACACGGTTATTTTACTAGAATGATTCCGCGGCGCTCCTCATTCGCCTCGTTGATTTGCCTCAAATTCAGTTGAAATAACGCGGCATTCTTTTTCACATTCCACGCATCCTTTAGTTTTTGCGGAACTTTAGTAAAAAAGTGGTTTTCGTATTGCTCGGGATTATCATAAAACAGGGTCGGGGGATTTTGACCAAGTTCGCCGGTTGCTAAAATGACGCTGAAAAACAAGTCTTCGTCTTTTGTCCCCACTCTAAAGAAATGACGGTCGTATCCTTGGTAAGTCCCATTAATCGCATGCTTGATTATGATGCTTGGTGTCGTGCTAGTGGGGAAAAATTCGACTCGCACACTCCGTTTTGTCTCGGGGTTTACTCGACGGACATATTTCTTGTTTTTGGAGTTAGGGTCAACCTGTGCAGCAAAATAATAACTCGACGATTCGTCTGAATGATGCTCTGCACGGTCATTTACAAACTGACCGTCGTATGACTCGACGTCTGGGTCGTACTCAGAAGAGTCATCAATTGGAGACTTGTTGGAATCGGTATCGGACATATTGCAAAGTATTCGAGTGGGTTAGGTTAGTAGTGATTGTAGTGACGTGGGTATATTATTATAAATCGTATATTATCTTTAAGTGTTTTTCCGAAATGTATTCACCGTAAAATATATAATTTAAATGGCAGAATTGACAACATTACAAGTATTTGGAGTTCCAGTATTGACATATGGATTAATCGGGTTGACAACCGGCGTTTTAGCATATGCCACGTCGATTGGTATGGGCGATTCTATTTCGAAATCGATGGATTCAATATCGGAAATAACGGCAAATCCAATTGAGGCATTGACAGATGCAACCGCGTCTGCAACTACCTCAGAATCCGCATCTACCTCGGAATCCGCATCTAATGAACCGCCGTCTGAGCAAAAAGACGCACCGGTCGAATCGTCTCCGGATTCAGGGGTTGCCGAGCAACCTTCCGCTACCCCCGAGAAAACCGGGGGCAAACGCCGTCGCAGAAAAACCCCTAAATCTAAGAAATCGAAATCCCGAAAAACACAAAAAAAAACGAAGTCTAGTCGCAAATAATATTATGCTAACTTTTTGGTCGATTCCTTATAACTTCGCTGGAAAAACGTAATCACTTGATTATTGTCCGACCCGATTACCAAATCGTCCGGTACATAATGCATATTTCCCTGGTAATATGCCAAAATCGCAGGTATTCCATTCACAACCCGATTCTTCTTCAGAAAACTGTAGATATCGAGTGATTCGTCAACATCGATGACAGCACATTGTACATTTGCGGGTGCTTGCTCAATACATGACTTTACCAATCCTTCGATTCGTTTACATGGACCGCACCACTCCGCTCCCAGTTTCATAATAAACACACCCGGATTGTTTTGCAGCGCATTTTGGAATTCGGTCAAATTATTCAATCTGGTTACAACCTCTAGTTTTTCTTGTACGTTTGTCTGTTCCATTGGCATATATTGAATTATCATACATTCTTTATCCTGTTTTTACTGCGTGAAAAATAATGTCAAGTGACATTATCAGGGGTTGGTTAATTAATTAAGTAAAATACAAAGCAAAATACTATACAGGTGTTTTTTATTTGGGTTTGTGTTTGTGAAAGTGGAATTTATTACATAAAAGCGGACTTTATGTAGGCATAAAACTGATTCACCTCGGCGAATACTTCGGTGGCATGGGCGTCGGATTTGTAGACTTTATTGGCGTCGAAGTTCGCGGTCATCGAAACCACTACGCGGTGTGTGGCAATATCTTCTACAACGAAATCGCTCTGGTCGTACTGTGTGAAGCAGTGGAGGCAGAGGTTGAATGAGATGAATCCATTGGTGATTTGCCACGAGCGTATTCCTTCGGATTTCGACGATGAATCTTCTGTTTCGAACTTTTTGACCAAGTCTGCTACTGTCCTCTCGGCATAGTCGAGTGCTATTTTAAATGTATGCCGGGGGTCAGCGCCCATATCTGTGTGGAATTTGTGGACAAGGATGTTGCCGTAAGTCATGCGAATTGGTTGGGGAACTACAATGGGTGTAACTAAAGGCGCGGAATAGTCATAATATCCTGCAATAGGTCTGATTGGTGGTTGATTATCTAATAGTAATGCGGTCAATCCTGCCATCTCTTCTCTATCAATGAAGAGAGGATGTCTGTCGAACCCCTCGGGAATTTCTGCGGTTGATGTGGTCATTGTTATTAGTATTGTGGTTAAAATTTAACAGCGAATGAGATAATGAAGGTTTATGCGATAAAGGTTAATTGCTAAGTTTTTGGGGAGTTGAGAACAGTGTGGGGTTGGAGTATGTCTCTAAATCCATCGGAATAAAAAGTCTTTCAATTTTCTTCATCATCAGAACAGCATAATCATATTGTGTCCTAACGACCCTACAATATGCATAAACACGTGATATATTGTGCAGATTTCTTTGACAGGGTGAAAACACAAATCTCCAGTCAGATATCCGTAACAATAGACCCAAACAACGAACAGACATGTAGACACAATAATACACATCTTTGCGATTCCCCACCAAGTCATATATCGCTTTTCATATAATCGGTACCCGCCATATAAAAATATCAAGAATATGACCAACTTATCCAGCAAATTTACGACTATATGGTTGGTTGTATGAACAACCACCGACGTGACAAACAATGTCGCAAAAAGAATCGAATATATGTGGTTTGAAGTAAGAAGTCCGACCGCCACATTGGTCAATAATATAAACGAACTGTAGAATAATATATTGCTGTCCTCGAATGTAGTCATTTTTAAATAAATTTATATTCTCCAGAGAAAACTGACAAAGGAAGTTTATAGGATTTACGGACTTCGAATGCGAAGTGAAGGAAGGTAGTAAATCCGAAATTTTCAGGAGCATCGAATGAAAATCGCCGGAGTATGGAGAATCGAATGAAAAATGGTCGTGCGAATATATTCATTGCCTAAAATTCTGCGACTATTGCAAACAATGTCTCGGTTACCACAACACTGCGACCATAGACCGAATTCGATACAGAATAATCATCCGCGGGTTCACAACCTAGATATTCGCCAATATGCTTTAGACGAAATATATGCATTGTTCGGTATTCGGAGGGAAACGGTTTCGATAGAAGACCTGAAAAAAGCGAAACACCGCGTCCTCATGACCCATCCGGATAAATCCGGTATGCCCGCCGACTATTTCATTTTCTACAAAAAAGCGCTCGAAACCATCGCCACAGACTACGCAGAGCAGCACCGCGTCGAGCAGAGCAATAATCGAATGACCGAATTGCAGCAAAACAATTATGAGTATTCGCATGGAGGTGGAGAGGAGGAGGCGCGCTTGCGCGCCGTGGCGGAGAAAACCACGGCAGGAGATAAGTTCGCCCGCGATTTCAATCGCATTTTCGAAGACCAGATGCAGCAAAAAGTCGACGAATCACGCAACGACTGGTTCCGAGACGACCGCGCCGCATACGATACCTCTAAAGTAAGCAAATCTAATATCGCCCAAAGCATCGAAGAGGTGAAAAAACAACAGCGTGCCTTGGCGCATTACACCGGCGGTGTACGAGAAATGACTCATCATTTGGGGACGCAATTATATGAGGACCCACACGGCACCGAGCAGCATATAACTACCGACCCATTTGCTAAACTCAAATTCGAGGATTTGAGAAGGGTACACAAAGACGAAACGGTGTTCCAGGTCAGCGAATCCGATTATCAAAATCAACCTACCTTTAAGAATGTGGAAGAATACGGTCGCGCCCGCTCCTCTCAACAATTCGACCAGATTTCTAAAGAGCAAGCAGAGAGGATATTACAGCAGCGAGAACAGGAGAGATCCGCAAGAATACAACAGTTTCAAAGACAGGCATATGAACAGGGGTTGGAGAATGAGAGGAAACAGGAGGCGGTTAAGACCCTGTTTTTGCGTCTGTCGAATTAGACGTTTCTTTACCGTAATAATTATTGGTGGAGATAGGATTTGTTTGTCGCCAACTTCTCCTAATATCGGTTTCGCATTCTTGTGCGCACCATAGACTGCAAAATTTGTATTGATTGAACAGAATTTCGACTTCATATTTAATATCGCTACTTGATTCGCAGTTATCACAAAGGCGGGGGGGAGGTATGGGTTTAGACGAGACTATTTTTTGGCGGGTATTATTTGAGGCGTTCATTTTAGTAAATTTTTAGTAAATAATGATTGCAGTAAATTTGTATACCGTTATATCGGATAAAATAAAAAACTTTCAATTTTTATTTTATGAAGAACTCTGGATGCGAATAACGCCTACCACTTCGTGTCCGGCGTTCTACGTAACTCTAGATTATAGGATTTACGGACTTCGAAGAAGGTAGTAAATCCGAAATTTTCAGGAGATGCGACGCAGGAGCATCGAATGAAAATGTTTTGTCGACGTTATAAACGTCTTAATGGTCGACGTTATAAACGTCTTAATGGTCGACGTTATAAACGTCTTAATGGTCGACGTTATAAACGTCTTCAAACCAGAATAATTCATTTGCCATTCCAGGTTCCAAATCAATAGTATGAGAGGATGTTGATTCCGAAGACGAAGACGACACGGGATATGCTATATCATCCAAATATCTTGCTTTGCATCGTTCGCGAATTTTACCATAATAATAAGCAGCAAAAATTACAAATAGTGTCGTGAACACACTTGTTGCCGCACTAATTGCTATATAGTCGTTCACATTACAATCAGATGTTAATATTGGAATTCTCAATGTCGGTAAATAAGATAATACTGTTGGCGATTGCGAGAGGATAGGAAAAGATGATTCAGTCGGTTCTGACGTAATATTATACAATAATAACCTCTCTGCAAATAATTTATATTTTATGTCGGGCATGTAATCTACTATATAGTAATTTATTGGGATTCACTTAAATTTTCAGACCAGTGTACTGATTTATTGTGTTGCTGGTCAAAAGATACAATATCCATTTCCACCCTCTCGAGTTCATTCATTATTTTTAGTTTTGTGGTTGATGGTTGAGAGGTTGTTTGCGGTTTTTCATAAATAGTCAAATCCATATCGCGCATCCTGGTATGCTCTTTTACTAGTTCTTCTATGTTTGTTATTTTTGCATCTATGGATTCGCTGGGTAGTTCACCTACTGGCACCACAGGACGCTCTAATAGGCGATTGTAGTCGGATTGATATTTATTGAAGTTGGAAGACCACTGGTCCTCTCGACGTTGACGCTCTTCGGAAACGTTGTAAGACGGCAAGTCTGTTGTTGCCGCGACCTTTGATTGTCCCTGCGATTGCGAATACGGCAAATTGTTTGATGCCATTACATGGATATTTGAATACGGCAAATTGTTTATTGATGTTGGGTTGGGTGTAAGAGAGGTTACAGAATATCCCAACAACCTCTTGATATCCGAAACAATAAACTGCAAAGCACATTTATTGGTTTCCAGTAGTTCACGAGCATTTGTAGGCACCCTATTATTTTGCGATATCCACTGTGTATAAAACGTTTCCATGATTCCTCGAAACCATTCCTCTCGATATCCGGCAAATTTATTCGAGAAATCGACTAAATACGGCGACTTCTGTAAAGTATTCCACAGCAATTCCCTATTCTCGGTGTGAAGAAACATTATGTATGTAAAAAAATCAAGTGTTTGTATAACTTACCGCCTAAAATAAAAATGGGGTTTATATTTACAGGGTTGCTGATTATAGGATTTACGGACTTCGCATACGAAGGTAGTAAATCCGAAATTTTCAGGAGATGCGACGCAGGAGCATCGAATGAAAATGACGCAATTCATTTGATTTTTCAGTATTACGGGCGAATACGATATTATAGGATTTACGGACTTCGAAGAAGGTAGTAAATCCGAAATTTTCAGGAGATGCGACGCAGGAGCATCGAATGAAAATGGAAAGGAAAATATAGCAATATATTTGCCGAAAATGATGAGAGGTTTGATATCCTCTCGACTATTCCACGACCACATAAAGTAAGTTACTTCGAATTATACTCCGAGATACTTCCTGAGCATTTTGAAGTATGCGTTCATTTGGGCGAATTGAAATTCTTGCGGGTTTGGTGCATTTTCATTCGATGCTCCTGCGTCGCATCTCCTGAAAATTTCGGATTTACTACCTTCTTCGAAGTCCGTAAATCCTATATTTCCATTCTCCGGCGAAACTTCCTTCGTCAGTTTCTCTGGAGAATCATCCAATTCCTATGCTCATTCTTCGCTCAGGAATTGACCAATCCACCGAAAAAAATCACTTATTTTTATTACAGCAATTTATATACAAATTTTTATATTTTGGAATGATTAATATATGGGTTGCTCACCGTCGACATAGTGTTTCATAGTTTGGAATTTACCTTTTGTGTGCCACCAGTGGTGGTATTCCTTATCCGCATAGCAAGTATCTGGGATGAATGCGTCGCGATTGTTTCTCAAATATTCGCGACGTTTTAACCACGCTATTTTCTTATCTATACTCCACGATGGGTCAGCAACATTTACATATCTGATTCTAGATTCGTTCATTATATGGGAGGGGGTGTTATAAATATTTTTGCTGTGGGTTTTGTTCTTTATATTGCTGTTTATTAGTTTTATTTTAGGCGTTCAATTTTAATAAGGAACGATAAGGAACGATAAGGAACGGCACAATGGGACGACGACTCATAAGGGTAATCTCTTGCGGTTTATTGGTTTGGTGCAATCGACGAACTCGAGTTTCTTTGTGGTCGCATAGTGGTAAACCAAGTCGCACCAGTTGCGAATAGCATAGTTGCTAAATGTCTCGGTCTCGGCGTCGTAGACGCCGACTTTCCAGCACTTACCTGCGTGACCATCAGTCATGTTGTATACGCTGTCCGGTTGATATTTGACGCTGGTTATTACATGTTTTTTATTGCTCGGATTCTCGGACTCGTCAGCATGCGCACGCTCGATGAAGTATGAGCAGGTCGTTGCGTAGTTTGCTAATTTTGCCGAGGAACCAAAGTGAAGAGTATATGGGGTAGTTAAGCAAGGTAATTCAATCGTATCGGTCGACATTGTTTGAGAGGATATAGTTATGGGTTTAGATTCAGTTGGTGTTTGCATAATAGTGTTGGTGGTATCTGTTGACCTGGTTTCGAAAATAAAAAGGCGTTCAATTTTCCTGCATGCATGACCATGTTAAATGATATAAACGTGTTCGTATGCAGCAAATATATATTTTCTGAGAGAAGTAGTATAAAATGACCGACCCCGAAATCATTGTTCCCGCTAAATTCCAAACTATTATTCGCGATTTTGCCAAAGATTTAACCACCACTTTCCCCGAATATAGCATCCTCTGGAATAAATGGATAGTAGAAGATATTCCGGAGAAAGACATCGAGAGGTTGTTCAAATATTGTACCGAAGTCTATCCCGAGCGTTTCTTCGATATTCTGTACCAGAACGACGATATGTTCAAGGAAGACTCGGATGTCAATACTCGGTTTTTGCCCGCCGTGGAATTCCGTCTCCTTTATAATTGCGCGGGGGTGACCGAAACCACTAGAAGCGCCATATGGAAATATTTGCAGTTAATTCTGATGAATGTGTTGAATTCCGTGCGCGATAAGGCAGCGTTCGGTGATGCGGCGGATATTTTCGAGGGTGTCGACGAGATTGCATTGCAGGATAAGTTGAATAAGACTTTGGAGGAAATCGGGAGTTTCTTCCGCAATTTAGGAGAAGAGGGGGTGTCGCACGACACAGCGTCAGAAAATGTACCGAATATGGAAGATTTCATGAAGAACTTTGCAAACGGCGAATCTGGAATGCCGAATATGAAAGACTTTGCCGCGGGGATGCCTGATATGAAACACTTTAAAGAAGCATTCGAGAATATGAGTAAAGAATCTGGCGACCAAGATGGTTCGGTTCCTAATGCGAACGACCTCCACGAGCATCTGAAGGGATTATTCGACGGCAAAATCGGTTCTTTAGCAAAAGAATTGGCAGAGGAGATATCGCACGATGTCGAGCATCTATTCGCCGACGAGAATGGTGCGGGAATAAACCCGAATGACGCCAAGAGTACCGGCGACCTCATCAACCAAATCATCAAGAACCCCAAAAAAGTAATGACTCTGATGAAAACCATTAGCGGCAAATTGCAACAAAAAATGAAATCCGGCGAAATATCCGAAGAGGAGATTATGAAAGAGGCGGGCGACTTGATGGGTAAGATGAAGGGCATGAAGGGCATGGGACCCATGAATGATATGTTCAAGAATCTGGCGAAGGGAATGGGCGGTAAAGGCGGTATTAATATCGGCGCGCTTCAACGCATGCAAAAACAGATGGCGACTAAGGAGAGGATGCGTACTAAAATGGAGGAAAAATCGGCAAAAAATATTGAGAGGAGCGCGTCTGACCCTACGCGCGCGGTTTTTCGGTTGGGCGAGGAGGACGCGAAACCCCAATATTCTACTGCTTCTGAGAAGTCGACATATGAGTCTTCGCCGCCTCCACTTAAAGACGAGGATTTGATTGCCATGTTTTCCGATAGCAAAAAGAACGAAAAGTCTGTTCCTGAGAAAAAGAAGTCGAAGTCCAAATCGAAGAAATAACCGTGCGATTTCGATTGTCTGTTCAATTATATATACAATTACCGCAAAATGTCAAAATATATTAATATTCCTGTATTTATTGTGAGTTTTGCAATTGGCATGTTGTTCGTTTATTTGTATCAACCCGACAAACGCGTAGTCTATGTCTACCCCACACCGGAATCAGTGGATTTATTGCAGTATCGCGACGCGACAGGCACATGTTTCCATTTCAAACAGACAGAGGTTAAGTGTCCTGCGGATGACAAAATCGCGAAATTACCTGCACAAGAATAGGAATACCACTATTATTGAAACGTGTATAATAGGAATACCACTATTATTATCGCATTAGGAATAATGATATAATAACATATAGGTTAACTCATATGCAAATCAAAGTATTAATGAATTCGCCTATGGGCAAAATATTCATCTCGATTCTTCTTGGATTAGGTCTAGCAACATTGTTTAGGTCGGTCTGTGAGGAGAAAAACTGTATTCGATTTGCAGGTGCGGTTATTAGCGAGATAGACGGCAAAATATATAAACATGGAGAGAAATGCTATAAATACGATGCGGAATCATCAGGTAAATGCGACGAGACGAAAAAGGTTCTGGATGTGGAAGTCAAACCGAAGGATGGAGAGTTCAGTATGCCCTATGGATTAGCGTAGACATAAAGCGTAGAATATGAACAGCAAAGAATATATGCTATGATATACTATTTTTGAAATGTCAAACTCGAGCACCTACATAATGGACTTGCCGGACAATGTGACTATGGGGTCTTATGGTAGCGGTCAAGGCAGACACAGTGGAGACCGCGGAATCGATATGGAGGCGACCACTTATCGCCAAATGAATCCCCATCAGAATCCTTATATACAGGGTCAACAACGAATAGACACTATGCCCCACCCCGAATATGGGAGTGGCAGAACGAATTCTTCTTTACCTCCGTCCATCCCCCCTTCATATGATTTTGACAAGGGACCTTTAGGAAACGGTCCGCAATTTTCTTTGCCACCAAAAGACATTCCTCTCGACACATCCGGATTCCGCGATGAGAGTGCGAAACCGAATTATGTTCCACCTGCAAAACTTAAGGAGGATTATGTTTTAGACCAAGAAGAGAGGATTCGCGAGACCAAGACTTCGGAGGAAATCCGCAAAATAATTAATCATAAATTTGACCTAATTGCCGAATTACAAATGCCCATTGTTGTGGCGGTGCTTTTTCTGATTTTTCAAGTGGACACGATTAATATATTGATGGCGAGGTATTTGAAATTTGCTGGGTTTTTCGGAGAGGATGGGAATATCAATGTGGTGGGCATGCTGTTTAAAAGCGCGGTGTTTGGGGGGTTCTATTATGGAGTAGTGAATGCTGCTAAGTGGGCGGAATAGAATGACCAAAATAAAATGTCCGGAATCATCCACTTCGTGTCCGGCGTTCTACGCAGAAACTGACGTAGGAAGTTTCGAAGGAGAATAAGCACAGCGGTTGGATGATTCTCTGACGAAGGAAGTTTTGGTCAATTCCGGAGCGAAGAATGAGCATAGGAATTGGAAGTTTCTCAAGAGAATGACGGAGAATACAAAGATGATTTTTATTAATATATTTATACAGATCAATTATACATATATAACTTTTGCTGGATGTCTGTTAATTGGGTTGTTGGAGGGCAGAATACTTCAAGTATTACACAAATCTTATATTCAACTGATGGAAAAACGTATACTGATTCGTTGAATGCCGCTACCATATTTGGTTCGACTGCAGGTTCATATATTATGGGTGTTGCTCATAATGGGTCTATATGGGTTGCAGGGGGTAACCCAACCAATAGTGCATTTTCAATCGGGTATTCTTATGATGGAATTTTATGGTATGGTTCTTCTTCAGGAAACGCTATATTATCTAGCATAGGGGGGGTTTGTTACGGAAATGGTAAGTTTGTTGCGAGTGGTGGAGGTGCAACATACAATTCCATGTACTCAACCGATGGAATAAATTGGACTGCTGGAAACTTATTGGCAACTACATGGAGTAATTATACGCAACACGTCGGTTTTCAAAATTCCACATTTGTAATGTGTGGCGGAGGAGGTAAAATAGCATTTTCTAGCGATGGCATAAATTGGCAACTTACAAGTGCATCTGGATTAAATGGCGAAACCAATATGTTTGACTACAATTCTGGGTTATGGGTCGTTGCCGGTTCAGGAACTGGCGTAAATGTATCTTCCACGCCAAGTTTAACAACATCGTCAACGTGGACAACTCGTGCTGGAGCAGTATATTCAAACCGGGCAACTGGAGTAAAATACGGTAGCGATAAATTTGTGTTAGTTGGTCGACCCGAGACTTATTTTTACACTTCTACAAATGGTACAACTTGGACACAAAATACAAGCAGTGGCAGTTTATTTCAAAATAGTCAAACGAATGCGCGTAATAAAATAGAGTGGTACAATGGTCTTTGGATAATAGGTCAGTATACTTTTGGTGGTTCAAGTAGTGTTTTATGGTCTAACAATGGAATAAACTGGAATGCCAGTACGGTTCCTGCTAGCAGTTATTGGGTTCGAGGAATTGGATATGCACTTCCATCACCTTACATAATAGGGTCAGCGCCCACTATCACCAGCATAACACCGAATGGACAGTCTAATTTAAATGTTTATTTCACTCCCGGAACCGGAGGAAATCCTGCCCCCACAACCTATTATTATTCACTCAATGCCGGAAGCACCTATACAAACGCGAATTCTACCACTTCGCCTCTATTGATAACCGGTGTGAATTCGGGTGTGAATTACAACGTAGCAATAATTGCAAATAATTTGGCGGGAAATACAGTAGCATCCAATATAAGTGTCGGATTCATTCCTTACCCCTGTTTCCTCCAAGGCAGCAAAATACTTCGAATGAACCCCGAAACCGACGACGAGGAATATGTGCCCGTCGAATCTTTGCGGAGAGGAGACCTCATTCGAACCGCGAACCATGGTTACAAAGCGGTCGAATTAATTGGTAAGAGAGAAATACCGGCACCTCTCGCAATCGAGAAGAAATCCAGTCGTCTCTATTGGTTCCGGAAATCCAAGATTTCCGGGTTAAGAGAAGACCTCTGTGTCACCGGCGACCATTGTATTTTACACAAGCATATTTCTGCTGCCAAAAAAGACCAGGTCTTAGAATACATGGGCGATATTTATGTGACGGAAGACCATTACCGCGTGCCGGCGTTTCTGGATGACCGCGCTGAACCTTATGGGGATTCTGCCACAGCAACAATCTGGCATTTCGCATTGGAGAATCCGAATATTTACCATAATTACGGCGTTTACGCGAACGGTCTTTTAGTCGAATCGTCGAGTTTGCATTTTATGTACAAATACTCCAATATGCTGATGATTTGATTATCCGGAGAATGGTCGTAAATATAATACCGAATGAGTATATCGATATTATATAATATGCGTTTAGTCCTAATTGATAAACGAATAACCGACATTCCGAATATTGTTAATTCATTAACACCCGACACTGAGTACCAGACATTCGAATGGTTCGGCGACATACCCACGATTAAGCAAAATATTACAAAAAACTACGAAAGCGTAGCAATAATTCAACACTACTATCCTCATAATGCTGCCGTATATCAATTGGTCTATGATACGAGTTTTGCTATTGTCGAGAATTTGGGGACAGAAGACCCTTCTTTGAATACATGGAGTCAATACATCGATTTCCTTCTCTGGTTGAAAAACGAGAGAGGCGCTAACCATATCGACTTGATGGCGTGTAATTTATGGGCAAACGCCGATTGGCGATATATGATAGAAACTGTCAGAGAAACATACGATATCTGTATTCGCGCTTCGATAGACGCAACAGGTGAAGGCGGCGATTTCATATTAGAAAGCGACAATTTCGACACCATCGGGGTCTATTTCACTGACAATATTTTGCAGTATAAGTACAGTTTTTTTCCTTATGGAAATGCTGGTTACATGACCGGATTTTACAATTATACTCCTTATACATTGCCTTCCAATAATTTAGCAAAATTATCAAACCGATATGCTGCTCTAACCGGTAATTATCCGGCGACTACATATTCAAATGTGGTTAGCATTGTTTCAAATGAATCTGCATCTGCAATATTGCGTGGAGACAGAAGCGTGGCAGTATTAGGAACTGCAAATTATGGCGGTTCAATGCCGTGTGGAATAGTAACCCAGTCGCAATTGGTAAATGTAACTAAACTTATAGCATCAAAAATTTGTTTTGGAGCAATAAAAAGTGACGGGTCTGTGGTTTGCTGGGGATTTATAAACCAATGGGGAGACATAAATACATTGGTTGATTCAAACATAATTAATGTAAATTCGATACGTTCGCAATTGACAAATGTTGTAGACCTTGTGGCAAACGCATCAGACACATTTGCAGCATTAACGTCTTCCGGAAAAGTTGTCACGTGGGGATTTATTGGTAGGAGTGCCGACCAAACAACCGCGGTTTCAACGTTTTTGGCGTCAGGAGTAAAAAGTATTTATGCTGGGGTGGATAATATAGTAGCAGTGAAAACTAACGGAACCGCGGTAAATTGGGGAGGATATGGGAATGGAGGTCCCTATTTTTCAACCACATACTTTACTAGTGCTACGCCAGTCGTCGATGTATTTATACATCAATATAATTTTTATCATTTATACATACGTCAAAATGGAGCGACTTATGATATTGTGCCATCTACTTTAGCATCTTCAGCACTTTATACTCTTCCGACCGGAACAAAAATTTTAAAGAAATGTTCAACGTATTTTAACACGGGTCGTTTTTTTTTATTACTTGACAATGGAACAGTAGTCATGATACAAACTGCAAATGCTTCCTCTTCCGCTACTGTCACCACATACACCAACGCTACTGATGTCGTCGTTAATGGTGCCAGCGCAGCAGGGGCATATGGTATTTTACAAAACGGTAATTTAATAGTGAATGGAAATGCGTCGTATGGTGGCGTTACAACCGATGCAACTTATGGACTAAAAAATGGATTGTCTATTACAGACGGCAAAATAGTTCGTTTGGTTTCGACTGCGAATTCTATCGGAGCAATTAAATCGGACAATACTTTTGTTTGGATGGGGTATGTAAATGTTCCGTATGTAACTACTTATAACAGTCGTACATTTCCAACAAATGCAGCAGAAACTACTCTTTATAATGCTACGTCATCGAATATAGCGAATATATATTCGTGTTTCGGTGGATATATGATTGTGGATAAATCTGGTAATTTCGCATCGCTTGGAGGGGATGGAAATGTAGCACCAAGTACTACTAAATACGGAGTCAAGGATGCAAATACAAATGTATTCTTTGCTGACTCACCTCTTGGTAATGGTTTTTATGCACTAGAAATCACGTATAACCCTGTAGTAACTCCGGCATCTATACAAGAAACCAGCACGGTGTCTTATTATGTAAGCAATCCAGACCAGATGGGATATATTGGTCGCAAATACAATCTTTATAATGGCGCTACATTGCTTTCGACGTTTTATCCAACTCAAGATACTAGCACATATACATTTTCAAGTGTGTCGTTGCCAGGTGGTACATTCACTCTTGATATTAAAGATGAAACGTCAATATCTTATGTAGTTACATCATTTCAAATAATTTCAGTTGCGATTTACCCATGTTTCCTCGAAGGTAGCAAAATACTCCGTTTCAATCCCGAAACTTACCAAGATGAATACGTCCCGGTTGAAACCCTACGTTGTGGCGACCTTATTGCCACTGCCGAATCTGGTTACCAACCCATTCATTCCATCGGATACAAAACTATTGCCAACCCGAAAACCGACCCGAATCCATCAAACCGTTTATACGGGTTTTCCCAGAAAACGTGCCCTACCATATTCGAGACGCTTTATATTACTGGTGAACACTGTACACTTCATCGCGAAATCCCCGCAGAAAAACGCGCGAAAATAACGGAGCATATGGGGGATGTCTATATCACGGAAGAGTTCTATAGGATGCCCGCATTTCTAGATGACTGTGCCAAGGAATATGACGGACCCGATGAACCCGCTACTATATGGCATTTTGCGTTGGAGCATGAGAATGTGGCACATAATTATGGGGTTTTTGCGAATGGACTTTTAGTGGAATCGTGTGCGATAGAATCGCTTCTGGAGAAGTCTGGAATGCGGCTCGTCGAGTAGTACCAAATGCGACTCGTCGAGTAGTACCAAATGCAGTAAAAATCGCCCATAATAATATGATGGTATACCAAATCACTAAATATACGCGAGACCGGGCAAGAGAACTCGGAGTAGTGGTGAAACATTCCACGAATCCGAGCAAGAAAATCGATGTATTTAAGAATGGCGAGAAGATTGCTTCTGTAGGGGCGATGGGATACAATGACTATCCGACTTTTATGCGACTAAAAGGCAAAGAATATGCGGATGAGAGACGGCGATTGTATAAACAGCGGCACTCGAAAGACAGGGGGGTTGTGGGGAGTAATGGATATTATGCAGACAAGTTGCTGTGGTAAGCAGCAATTTCGCAGCGAAATTGCGTTCCCTTGTTAGTGACTCTTCTGTATCATCCGAAACAGCACAAACAATCCCACTACGGTCAATGACCCTAAATAGAACTGAAATATATAATCGTCGGTGGTTTTTTCACGGGGTTTTGTCTGAGTGTTTATCGGTGGGTTAGGTTCGGAATTAATAACCGAATTCTTCGGTGCTAAACTCCTTCGAACAAAGTTCTCCGGAGTTAAATTGTATTCCTCCCGCGTCGCGTCCGGAATACTTCTCAAATCCTCGTCGGGTAATTTAGCAAGAACAATTGGGTCTGATAGACCGTCTGTCACAAACTGGTAATTCGACCCTAGAACGGTATTCATCGCTTCAATGGAAGTGTTGGTTATCATGGCAATATATTATCCTGCGAGACTTCCTTCGTCAGTTTCTCCTGAGAATCATCCAATTCCTATGCTCATTTTCATTCGATGCTCCTGCGTCGCATCTCCTGAAAATTTCGGATTTACTACCTTCTTCGAAGTCCGTAAATCCTATATTCTTCGCCCAGGATTTGTCCAGATTTTGCGGTTATATATTATTTGTGCCTATAAACGATATAAAGCAGCAAAACAGTATGAATATAAGTTCTTCGGTAGCTCAGTCGGTAGAGCACGCGGCTGTTAAAGGATAACTGCACGATTTATTCGACGTACAATTTCCACAGGAAACCCTTACGTCGAATCATCCACGGGATTGCGTGTTTGTTTGCCCGAAAATCTCGAACATATATTATCCCGAGGAAGTGTGTTCGGATAATTAGTAGGGCACTTTATCTATGGTAACCGTGAGGTCGCAGGTTCGAACCCTGTCCGAAGAGAATGTCTCGACCGAAGAGAATGTCTCGACCGAAGAGACCTATCAATAAATGTTTGCTTTGTTGCAGCAAATATTTATTTCTAGAAAATTGAACAATATTTATTTAGAAAAAACATAAAGACATAACTCCAATAATATTATTCTCGACACCACATACCACTCCCATATACTATAAAAATGTCAACACGTTCCGGACTTGTCTACAATAACGCATCTTTGCCTAATGTCAATACTAATACCCCGGTCTCAACTAGACCTCAACGCTCGACTCGCACTAAATTTACTGCCGAATTTATTCGCGAATTATGTTGCGAATCCGACGACGATGATTCGCTCGACTACTCAACAGACGACGAAGAGGTCCAGCAATATACTCGTAATACATTTGTAAACATACCACCCAGATACGAAGTCAATATCGATTTCGACGACGCAAGCGAGGCATGGCGTGCAAATAAGCGCAGAATCGGACAGCAATGGGCATATCGCCGCCCCGTTAAACCACAACCGATTGCCAAAGAAATCGAACCCACCAGACGCTCGACCAGAGTCACTAAATCACCCGCATATTCATCATACAGGTAAGTAATCGAACTAATATTTTTTGCCGAGTCATTTTCAGGAGATGCTCCTGCGTCGCATCTCCTGAAAATTTCGGATTTACTACCTTCTTCGAAGTCCGTAAATCCTATACATCAGATTCTGCAAAAAATTGAAAGACTTTTTATTCTTGATGAATTGGAAACATAATCAAACCAACTCAATATTCCCCACAAATCATTTAGCAAATCATTCCTATTTTACTCGAACTCGAACTCACATAGTCAATAACTCTCTATAGCAACTCGAATTAACTCTATTAGTATTAACCCATCAACAATGTCAATGTCTCGCAATCCTTCCATCTTCATTCGCTTGCCCAACTTAGGACCCCACAAACCCACGGTTCAGAAGTGGACGGTGTCCGATATCACTGGCATTATCGACGACGAAGATTTTGGCGAGATTCGAGAGGTCGTGGTTCGGTATGATAATCACAACGAACAATTTGCAGTGGTTCACTTCGAACGCTGGTTCAGAGGTGCCGAAGAGACCGCGGAATTACTTTACGGCGGCGGCGAGGTCAAAATAGGTGCAAAATATGGTAAGCATTTCGTGCTGCGTATGTTTCGTATGCCAGTTAAACCCGACGCACCTAGACCTAGAAAGACCGCTAAACGAGACGTGCCTAAACCAGTCGCACCTAAACGAGACGTGCCTAAACGAGACGTGCCTAAACCAGTTGCACCTAAACAAGACGTGCCTAAACCAGTTGCACCTAAACAAGACGTGCCTAAACCAGTTGCACCTAAATCAGTTAACAAGGCACCAAGACCCAGACCAGAACCTTCAGAGTGGCATGACTATAGTCGATTTGCCTCGAGTGTACCCAACTTCCTGCCTCCCCAACCACAGCAATATATGGCGGCCACTTATTATCCCACCAATACATTTGCTATGGTAGTCGAGCGTGCCGATGTCGATATGGAAGAAGGTGAGTTATAAATTTTGCAATACATCCATAACATTCTCCTACGAAACTTCCTACGTCAGTTTCTATCATCCAATTCCTAGTGCTTATTCTTCGCTTCGGAATTGTCCAATATAAAAACAAATACTACTAATAACTAAATAAAAATAAAAAATTGAAACACTTTTTATTTTTACAGATTAACTGTATAATTCACCCCCACAATATATTTAGCAAATCAATCACCCTATACACCAATACAATGAACCCCTCTATTATTA
>Ga0114973_10000819_pt1 | contig 23318 bp, 12 predicted proteins | sample M_140807_MF_Meta_FD_87025 | JGI IMG/M metagenome (GOLD analysis project Ga0114973, IMG submission 87025) | Freshwater microbial communities from Lake Montjoie, Canada to study carbon cycling - M_140807_MF_MetaG | ecosystem: Environmental > Aquatic > Freshwater > Lake | place: Lake Montjoie...
TAGAACCTTGGTAAAGAATCGCGCATACAGCAAATGCAAAATTGCGTGAGTAACTCCACCAACATACTGATCAACCGGAGCCCACTTACTAGCTTCTTCTTTGCTAAACGCTTCAGTCTCACTGTTAGGGGATAGGTAACGAAGGAAGTACCAAGAAGAGTCAACGAAGGTGTCCATGGTGTCAGTGTCACGCTTAGCCGGTTTACCACAGCTAGGACATGGAACATTCACCCAGTCTTCTGCTCCACCTAGAGGAGAAGTTCCCTTAGGAGCTAGATCTAGACCAGCAGCATCTGGAAGTTCGATTGGTAGCTGATCCTGAGGAACAGGAACTTCACCACAAGAGTCACAGTGCACGATAGGAATTGGAGTTCCCCAGTAACGCTGCCTAGAGATCAACCAGTCACGCAATCTAAAGTTCTTGGCAGCTTTACCTCTACCCTCTTCTTCCAAGATGCCAACCATCTTAGAAATAGCATCTGCTTTAGATAAACCATTTAGGTTTCCAGAGTTAGTTAGAACTCCCTCACCAACAGTTGCAATGCCAGTCTCTAGTGGATCTGCTTCACCGGTTTCAACAACTACTCGAACTGGAAGTCCGAGGGCTCTAGCGAAATCTAGATCTCTCTGGTCATGAGCAGGAACGGCCATAATCGAACCGGTTCCATAATCAGCTAAGACATAGTCAGATACCCAGATTGGAATACTTTCACCGTTTGCAGGGTTGATAGCGAATCTTCCAGTGTCAACACCGGTCTTCTCTCTATCGGTAGCAAGACGCTCAATGTCATTACTCTTCTTGACTTCATCGAGATAAGCCTGGAACTGCATACGCACTTCTGCAGTTGAGCCAGAAACAAGTTCAGCCGCTAGATCACTATCAACAGCAACAACCATGAAAGTTGCACCATACAAAGTGTCTGGACGGGTTGTATAGACCGTTACAGGTTCTGTTCTTCCCTCAATCTGGAAATCAACTTCAGCACCGTAGCTCCTACCAATCCAGTTTCTCTGCATTGATAGCACCTTGGAAGGCCAATTGCCTTCCAAGGTATCTAAATCATCTAGCAATCTGTCTGCATACTCAGTTACCTTGAAGAACCACTGAGTTAGAGCTTTCTTAGTAACAACAGAATCACATCTCTCACAAGCTCCACCAACAACCTGCTCGTTAGCTAGAACGGTCTGACAGGAAGGACACCAGTTGACCAACGAATTCTTTCGATATGCCAAACCCTTCTTATAGAACTCTAAGAACAACCACTGGTTCCAGCGGTAGTAAATAGGGTCACAGGTTCTAATGATTCTTTCCCAGTCAAATGAACAGGCATACCTTCTCATTGACGCTTTGTGCAGTTCAATGTTGTCGTAGGTCCAAGCTCTTGGATCTAGGTTTCTCTTGATGGCAGCATTCTCAGCTGGAAGACCAAATGCATCCCAGCCAATTGGGTGCATTACGTTGTATCCCTTTTGGATCCAGTAACGAGCAATGACATCACCTAGGGCATAGGCCTCAGCGTGACCCATGTGCAGGTCCCCTGAAGGGTAAGGGAACATGTCCAAGACATACTTCTTAGGACGTTTATCGTCCTTATTGCCTGAAGCAAAAGGCTTTAGTTCATCCCAAACCGGTAGCCACTTCTCCTGGATAGCGAACACGTCAGGTCCAGTTGGCTCGTTACGAATCTCGTTCATGATCTCAATTCAGGTAAATACTTAGGTTCTAGGCTACCAAACCAATAAATACCTATTGCTCAACCCCTAAAGCTCCTAAAAGAGCCCTAGCTTTCAGCTTGGTCTCCAATAGTTCTGCCTCAGGATCAGAATCAATAGTGATTCCCCCACCGATACCAATGGTTGCCAAACCTTTTTCAAAAACAATTGTTCTGATAGTCATAGCCAAATCAGCAGCTCCGGTTAGAGAAACATACCCAAAGCAACCCGAGTAAATGCCTCTGGGAGCTCCTTCTAGTTCACTCAAAATACTCATAGCACTCTGCTTAGGAGCACCAGTCATTGAACCTGCAGGGAAGGCAGCCTTCACGGCATCAAAGACACCTAAACCTGGCTTCAAGACAGCAGTGACAGTGCTCACCAACTGGTGAACCGTTGCATAACTCTCAACCTCGAATAACTTAGCCACCACAACATCTGAAGGCTCTGATACCTGACCTAGGTCATTACGCATTAGATCAACAATCATCAAATTCTCAGCACGCTCTTTTTCGTTAGAGCGTAACTCTTCTGCTAACTGCTTATCTAACTCAACATCTGCAGACCTTGGCCTGGTTCCCTTAATCGGTTTACTTGAAACCACACCCGAATTACTAACCCGAAGGAATTGCTCAGGAGAGCTAGAAACTAATGAAGTGCTTCCTAACTTTAGATAGGAAAGGTAAGGAGCAGGGTTTGTTTCTCTAAGTCTTAGATAAACAGCAAAAGGATCAACGGAGGTTTCAATGGTCAGCTGGTTAGTGAGGCAGAGCTGGTAAGCATCGCCTCTGGCGATTGCTTCCTTTGCTTTTTCAATTAGAGCCAAATACTCAGAGTCAGAATGCAGCGAGTGAACCAAAGAACTCTCAATAGTCTCAACTCGATTAGCGTGACGATAGATAGCACCTTCACCACCAATTAGAGCAAGTCTTAGAAGTGCTGCATCTCGCCAACTGTTGAAATCAGCCTCTGATTCAAATACTCCAATAAACCAAGCGGTTAGCTGCTGGTGGTCTAGCACTATTGCTCTATCCACCAACATGAACTTCTCTTCGCCTTCGTAACTAAAAGCGCCAACAAGTCCAGGTCTAAAGTCAAAGGGAAGGTCTATCTCGTTATCAACGAAACCAGCAAGGTCTTTCAGTGCCTCTCTAGCATCTTCAACTAGGGATAGAGCTGCGCCCATGACACTGAATCTGTTCTCCTGATTGGATTCTCTTTCTAATAAGAAGGAGTGTTCGTCTTTAGCGTGCAGCGAGATAAAGGCATCAGGCATTGAGACTCGGCTAGGCAGGGATGCTGCATATAAACGCATCTAAACCTTGCCTTCCCTAAGTGTCTAACTATCTAAGATTAGAGCCATAAGCAAAGCATTTAGGAAGCTCAGTTGAACCAGACCTTTATCTACACAGCAGGAGAACTAAAACCCTCACCTGCCCTAGATTCTGATGTCCTAGTTGCCGACTCTTTCCTAGTTGTTGATGGCAAAGTCAGATCCCTGAACCTGCACACCGACAGGTTCACCAGAGCCATCGAGCTCAAGCACCCTGAGCTAACTGAACTTCTTCCCCACTTCTTCCAAGCAGCCTGGCAACTGATTCCTAGAGCAGGAAGACTCTTCCCAAGACTTGAACTCAGAGGAGAACAGGAACCAACCCTGTCCCTAATAGTCCGTGAAGCCCCAGCACAACTAGGGCCAGCAACCCTTTGGACCTATCCAGAACCAGACCCAAGACTAGATCTAACTGTCAAAGGTCCAGAACTAGCCCTAGGCACAGAACTCCGAGCACAGGCCCAAGCATTAGGTGCTGATGAAGCAATACTTCTAACCAAGGACGGAGAAATAAGTGAAGGCGCTCTCTCCTCTTTGGTTTGGTGGCGAGATGATCTGCTTTGTGCTCCTGGAAATGAAATCCATTGGCTTGAATCAGTTACCCGAACTGAGATCTTTACCATTGCCGAGAGCATGAACATCAAGACCAGATATGAACACGTCACTCCAGAAGATCTGGTTGGACTTGAACTCTGGTTACTTAGTTCTCTTCAAGGTATTAGACCGGTAGTCAACTGGTTAGGAGTTAGCGATACTTTCGCTGAAGGAACACACATCCCACAATTTGAGAGAAGGTTGAAAATCCTAATTCAAGACCTTCCAAGCGTGGGATGATTGACCTGTGACCGAATTCATTGACTGGCTTAATAACGCAGTTCACACCTTTGACCCGCTGTGGCGTGACCTATTAGCCGGCTTTGCTATCTTCCTAGAAACCAGCCTTTTTATTGGTCTTCTAGTTCCTGGAGACACCATTGTCTTAGCAGCTGGAACTATGGTCAGAGACTGGTTGGATTTCCTCTTCCTTTTCTTAGCCGTAATGGCAGGTTCCTTCGCTGGTGAATCACTAGGTTTCTATATCGGCAGACTCTTTGGAGCAAGAATCAGATCTAGCAAATTGGGTCTAAAGATTCCAGAGAAGGTTTGGCACCAAGCAGATGCTTTCGTGGAATCTAGAGGTGGACTTGCAATCGCTATGTCTAGATTCTTACCAGTTCTTCACTCAGTAGTTCCTGTCACAGCAGGCATGACCAAGATGACATACAGAACCTTTATTAGCTGGACAGTTGGTGCTTGTGCTGTTTGGTCAAGCGTCTATCTAGGTATTGGCTGGTTTGCACATGGTGCAACAGATTCACTAAAGCAGTTCAAGTTCGGTGGTGCGATATTTGCCGGAATCATTCTTGTATTCCTAGTGGTCGTAACAATCATCAAGAAGCGTATAGAGAAATCTGCTGCAGCCATGATCGAAGAAACAGAAGAAGCTAAGGCAAGAGCTAAGAAGCTTCGTGAAGCTGAGATGAAGAGACCTAACGCTTAATGTGTGGCAGAACAGTAGTTGCCAGATCTATTGGTGAACTCGCTACCCTTTTTGACATAGACGATGTAATCGGTGAACAACCTGGCATTACCTATAACAACCCACCTTCACTTCCAGCCTCAATCATTGTTGACCGAGTTCTCAAAGAGAACGAGGGCGAACATGCTGGAGAACTCAGAAGACAACTGCACTCGGCAAGATGGGGACTAATCCCTAAAAACTCTCAGGGTCCAGCAAACACTCCCCTGCACAACAATGCTCGTATCGAAACTGTTCTTCAGAAACCAACCTTTAGAAACGCAGTTCTGAGACAGCACTGCGTAATGCCGGTCTCTGGATACTACGAGTGGCAAATCAAAGAAGACGGTTCTAAACAACCGTTCTATATAAACGCAGGCGACCAAGGCATGCTCGCTCTAGCTGGAATCTACGACTGGTGGTTAGATCCAACCAAGAAACCTGATGATCCCTCAAGATGGCTATTATCTTTTGCAATCCTTACCAAGGACGCGGCAGAGCTTCTAGCTCCAATCCACGAGAGAAACCCAATCCTGCTCTCCTCTTCCTCTATGGCTGAATGGTTAGACCCAGACAACCTAGAAGACCCTGATAACACTACCCAAGCCCTGCTAAACGAATTAGCCGAAGAATCAGATCAGGTAGCAGCAGAGGTAGAGTACTGGCCGGTTGGGGTTGAGGCTGGGAATGTTAGGAATAATAACCTCTCTCTGCTTGACAAAAGGCTGACAGGACATTGAGAAGAGTCGGCTGCTAGCTCTTTGATGTCCTAAGTTCACGTCTCAAAGACCTCAAGCGAACCTTAGACGCCTCGAAGTATTTCTCTTCAAGCTCAAAACCTATGAAACTTCTATCTAATAGCAACGACGCGGCCGCTGTGGTTCCTGAACCGCTAAAAGGATCAACTACTAAGTCGTACTTTTGGCTCGAAGCCAATATGCACCTTTTCACCAATTCAAGAGGTTTCTGAGTAGGGTGTAGCGCTTTGCCATCAATGCCTCTTAGCCTCTCCTGACCTTGAACCACTGGTAGCCTCCAGACGTCACGCAGCATTTTTGGGCTGCCGTCTGCCTGCCTGTCAGGATTTACTTTCTTTAATTCATCAAAATTAAATACCCATCCTTTACCCTTGACTGCCCAAACAATGAACTCAGTACTGTGAGTAAATGTCCGTCTGGTCAAATTGGGCATTGCATTAGGTTTCTCCCAGGTCAAAATATTCTTAACTATGAACCCAGAATACCGAAGCCCCGCAAGGGCTTGTTCTAAATTGTGATAACTGGCACAAATGTAAATTGCACCATTACTTTTCAGTATCCTATGCACACTTGAAATCCACTCGAAGGTGAAGTCCATGTATTCATCTTTTGGCATGTTATCCCAAGCTTCGTTTACCTTCTGGAAGTCACCTCCTGTTCGACTCTTTCTGTTTACGAGAGACGATCCGGAGAGATTATATGGTGGATCTGCAAACACCATTGCTACACTTTCATCAGCAAGCTGTTTCAAGCCTTCGACGCAGTCTTTGCGATAAATTTTGTTCGATACAATCACGTTAAAAATCCGAAACTTGCTTAAGAAATTCTGCCGATTTAATTCTAGCCAGCCACAAAGTGCTGTCTGATTGCTCATCTTCGTTTGGAAGCGAAACAGCAAGTAGATTTCTAAGCCACTTACGATTAATCGATCCATTAGAGATCCGAGTTTTTATAAGTTCCAGTAACTTTGTCCATGTCTCGAAGTCGAACGGGACAATTCTTTGCTTGCGACCCTCATAAGAAATCACATTGGAAATCCAAAATGTGTTGACTGTATCTGGGTAGAGTCTTGGAGCGATAAAAATCCCGAATACTTCCTTGTCGCTTTGGTTCTCTAGGTCTCGAAGATGTCTTTGGACAGGTTGTCCTTCCATGACCCACTGGTTTCTCCCTGACGACATTGTGACTTCAACCGAAAGCTCAAAGTCTTCATAAACGCAATGCAGGTCCGTTCCTCCTCCAGGTGCAGTAGATAAAGGCTCACCATCGTCACCAATTGGATAGTTCGGGTTTACTCCAACGGCATCATTCAAGGAGAGAAATGTCTTATAGGCGTTGAATTCTAAAGCGACAGGTTTTGGGAGGTAGCCGGAGTAATCTCTTTTCAACAATTCTGAGTACTCCGCAATCAGGTTTGACAAGAAATCAATTGATCTACTTTGAGATTTCAGTCTCTCGAGCTTGACACCGCGAATTGCTGCCTTAAGTTTGACTATCTCCTCGTCCTCACCACGGATGTTATTTACTGGATTCATTCCAGAGGGCTGTGCTACAACATAACCTGAATCTTCTAGTTGTAAGACTCCTCTTAAATATTCCTTTACTTCTAATAATTTGCTCGTGGTCGCCCAAGGAGGAATGAATGAATTTACATCACTAATGGAGGATCTGTAGTCGTCTGCCGTAGCGTAGCCAACCGGGGTGAAAAGTTTATTGTCTATCAGTAGCGCCACTTGAATTAGGGAAGTTTGGGAAATATCTACATAACGTCCCTCGCCTCGAAACTCAATGTAACCAGTCTTTCTAAAGTATCTAATCAAATTGTCACCGTAATCAGCTAGATTACTCAGATCTCTCTCTGTGACAATGCCGTCTCCATGAGGCAACGAAGATAGGTGGTTCTGAATAGCGGAATTCATTGCGGATTGTTTAGCCGCCGCACCCATTGCATTGGCTCTTGCCAGCCTTGAGTCCACAACACGTTGCGCAAAAAGCTCTATGCTTTCAAAATCAATAAGTGTTGGTACATAAACGTTGAATTCTTCCCTGGAAAGCCCCACTGAATTTAATCCAAGTTCGACAGATTTTTCATTTACGCGTTGAATTAGCGCTAAAGTACCAACAAACGGCTTTATATTCCAGCCCTCGCCCTTTTTATAACTTGGGTGTTCAGGCGTTGGGACCTCCCATTTTAGGTTGTAATTTATGAGGACGTCTTGAAGTGAGATACTCTCCAAATTGAGATCTTCACCTAATTTTGTAAGTTGGACATGAGGAAAAAGAACCAACAAACCTAAGTCTCTCAAAGGGGCTATAGCTGTCCTGCCTCGCATAGGTGGGTCGACGTAGTTTTTAGATTCAAAAATTTCCTGAGCTTCTTCCAAAGTCATTTCGGTGTCGAAATCCTCAAAAAGAGCCCTTTGTGATTCGCTCAGATCTAATGGTTCATAGAGCCTTCTTCTAATGAGCTCGCAAATGTAACGCACCATGGTCTCGTCGGTCCAAGGCAACCCGAGTATGGGCTCAGCAGCTCTTAAAAATTCAGGTATTCGATCAGGGTTTCGAACAGTTGTACTAATGCTCCAATACTTCAACTAATTCCTCACTTCGCATATAAACAGACGCTCTTGGTGCTTGCGCTCAGAAGTACTTCCTGTTGAAAATTCCTTGTGCCCCATTTCAGCCACCCTGACTTTACCTCTAGATTCCAAGCTCTTCAATATTTCAGAATCGCTTAAAATATTATTGGATCTAGCTGCGCGAGCCTTCCCTGTGTTTGAGTAAGACAACACAATCAATTCACATCGAGCTGACTGTACGAGTGCGTCGAATGCTTGAAACGCTTGTTTTGAAGAGTACTTGCTTTTAATTTTGTCTCGGTTCATTTTCTTCGCTACCCCAAAGACTTCTGGCTTTTCCCACAAGGCTAAGTTCTCTAACAAGTGGTAGGCATCACCATATTGACGGGAATTATAAGGTGGGTCCAAATATATAACTTCACTGGCTTGACTTTCAACAAGTTGATTTGCGTCGACATTTGAAACTTTGTGCCCAACTCCTTTGCCTACAGGCAGAGGGACCCTAAATTCGACCGCTTGGGAGATTACTTCTCTATTGAAAAAAGCGTCATAGTGACCTACGGTCTGAGCAACTTTGTCTGCAGCGTAAAAGAATGAGGTCAGTGCAAGTTTCTGGAGACCCGGGTGGGCAATTTCTCTACTTATGAACTCTCGAGCAGAATCTAGTTTCATTGCATTTTTCATGCTGAAGTACTTGTCTCCGAAATTATTTGCAATGTAGCCTCGTCGAGGGCGAAGTGTCTCGAGAGAAGCGATCAAGTCACAACCGACACCAAAGTCGTAGGCTTTGTGGAGCAGAAAACTCTCCAAAGCTATTGAGTTATGTATTAACAGGTCGTTGGCATGAACCTTCGTATTCAATTCGGCAAAGTGCCCCGAAATCACGCCACTACCAGCAAAAGGATCAAGAAGAGATTTAGGTTTCCTTCCGAGCGACTCTTTGATTTCACTCTCTATCCAACTCAACAGCTTACTTTTTGAACCCAAATATCTTCTATTGGCAAGACCAAAAGTTTTCAATCCCCGCACTTGAGCAGCGCTTAATGCCAGCTCTAGATTTTCCCGTTGTTTAGACACTTTCCTATCCTAAGTGTGCACTTGCAATTCCAGGAGTCGCATTGGGCATTTCCTCTTTCGCCTTAGGCAAGTTTCTTCATCCGTTACCCTTGGAGCACTGCTTTCAAGGCGTCCACTGCCATACCTCTGCTTAGATTCTCATGTTCTCTTTGGTTTCGATAAGTTCGGAGACACTCATAACAACTTGTGTCTTCTCCACATTCGCAACCTGAAACGATGCTCAATGCGTTTACAAACACTTCTTGAATCCGCTCAGCTATCAGCTTGGCGAAGCCTGCTCCCGCTGGGACAGCATCGACTAAAGCTATATTCATGATGTCTCCAGTTGACGGGAGTGCAATAACGTCGATGTCATCGTGTGCGATTTGAAGGCCCTTCGAAGCGCCCTCAAGCAAGGCATAACCAACCACTTTGCTATAAGAGCTTGGCTGTAAGCCAGTGCCAGAGAAATCGATTCTTAATCGAACTATGTCAGATTGATATTTATGACCAAGGTGGTAAGTGTCCATGATCACTCTGGAGCAAGTTCGGTCCGGTTGGCCAGGGTTTGAATGCGAATCTCCGACTTTCACAGTACCTTCAAAAGCCGCTCGACAAACTGGGCAAACTTTGAAGCCAATGTTGTTCGCCAATTTGCTTCCTGAATTGACAATAACCAAATCTGCTATTGTCCTAAGTTCAACCGTCACATTTTTACTAACGGCTTTAGGGCCTTGATTAGCAACACCATTACCTTCAGAAGCCAGATACAAGTTTCGCCCTTGAGTGCTGACCATTCTAGGGGCGTCACCAGGTTTTGCATGGCCACCGGAAGCTATAAATCCCCACTCAGGGATCAGGTAGCGTCGAACATCTAGCAGACCGGTTCCACATTGACTACAGTTACTTAGCTTTTGCTCTGTGGTGTCAATTTGCTCGTTGAAATGTTCACACGCCGGGCAAGAGGCATATTGCATGACCTTGAAATCCTTATTTGGTACGTAACCAAGGCCAATTGATTCCCAGTTGTATCCCGCGGCAACAATCGTCGAACCAGGAGAATACTCAAAAATAGCAATTGAAAGATCACGATCCAAATCAACCTTCTCGGCATTTGAGTCCTGGCGTCTAGGTTGTAAGGAAACCGTGTCGACAGGGAAGCCGTACTTCGGAATCAAATTCGACTTTGATAGTGAAGAGATAATGTCCTGGTTTAGAAGCCCGTCCATTACCTTTTGTAAACGTCCAGCTTCGAAATGTTTGGCATTTGCACTTGCTTGGCGAATCAGCTCGCTGTAATCACTAATCTCCCCTAGGAACCTTGCCTGAACGTTCAAGAGTAGCTCTTTGAAATCACCGCAGGTCTTCAGCCAAAGCTCTTCTGCTTTGTTCTGAAGAACTTCGGGTAAAAGGCTGTCAAACGTTGATCTAAGGCTTTGAGCATTTGATTCGATCCAGACAATCATCTTCCTACAGTGCGCTTCGTTCGAATCCGGAAGGAAAAAGTCCTTAGCTTTCTTTTTGCTATCCAAGAAAGAATATTTGAAATATCCAGCGAAGAAGACGCTGTACATATGTCTCTGGAAAATTCTTTCATTCTCAAGTTCGACGAACGGTGACCTCATCTTGCCCGAAACAAGCGACACAGGATCAGCATATTTTGACAAGTCATGAGGCTTGCGCTGAGCGTATGTCAAGATTAGCGCTGCTGAATCAGCTCTTCGACCTGCACGACCTGCTCTTTGCAAATAATTGGCGACGCTTGGAGGAACGTTTCGAAGGAAAACTGACTGAAGCTCTCCAACATCCACACCAAGTTCAAAAGTTGTAGATGAGCTTAGAAGGTTCACCTTTCCTCGAATGAAATCGTTCTGAATGTCTCTTGCTTCACTCGTAGTTAGTTGGGCCGTGTGTTCCTTTGCAATTAAAGCTACTGTTCCAGGGTTTTCGTACTGGCGTCTGTAGAACAAGCCCTTTCTAACCACATCATCAGATCCAGCCTGCAATGCGCCTGAACACTTATACCGTGGGCATACGTTCAATACGCTCCGAGCAGAAACTCGACCACACTTATCGCATTGGAATAGCTTGTCTGTCTCTTTGATAGGAGTAAATGTAATCCGCGAGTGGTTAATCTGATGAGCTACGCCATTTCCAGCTAGGTTCTTGGAAGAAAGAGCCCCCGCAAAGATTCCATTTTGATTTGTTAGGGCATTCCAAAGTGAGGACATGAGTTCTCTTGGATCAGCTTCCGAATTAGCGGCAGCCAAAACTCGCTGCAAATAGTCAAGACGAGTGTTGTTCTTGGCAGCTGGAAGCCATGAGTAAATCCTCTTTTTAGGCTTTGGGTCGTATTCTCGAATGTATAGTGGGCCCAGTCTAGGTTTGAATATTTCTGCATCTGGCTGGACGCCATCGGCTGTCGACACAATTCCGCCAAGTCTCAGAGTGTTGATGAGTTCAGCAACTAAGTTTCTACCCTGATCTGCACTCAGATTGTATTGAGCGAAAGCGGAATTCAGAGCTGAGTCCTCTGGCAAATCGACACTGATAGAAACAAGGCCAATACCCTCGAGATTATTCTGTGTCTCCGTGTTTACGATTTCATAGTGAAGTCTTTGTTTTGCAAAGGTTTCTCTACCGATAGGTGTTAGGTCTATATCGAACATCTTTGCTTCGTTAGCTAAAGCTACAATCCGACCTACAAGGTCTGTGGCGTGAAAAGACGCATGGTTCGGATGATCATTAGCTAGACCTTGTAAAGCTTGGAAAATTACTTTACGCCAAAGTATCTTTTCGTACCGATCCTGGATGTATGGAGCAAAATAAGCGGCTTGCTGTCTGTTGTCAGAGAAAACCATGATCTTTCTACCCTGTCCCGGTAGATCAAAATCATTTTCTCCGGTTCCCGCTGGCATATGTTGATACATTTCCGTCGCTAGCACAGACGCGGCAGCATCGTTTCCGCTCTCTAGCTTTCTAATCGCTGGCCTTCCTTGGCCACCACATGCTCCACAGAAATTTCTTGAATCCTGAATGTTGATTTTCACAACACTGGCAGAGTCACAGTCCGCAAATCCAGCGCTCGTGTCAGAAAGCTTTCCGCAATCCACGCACATGTATGACTCTGTCGTTTTTGGATGAGAACTAGCAGCCTCATCCGCCAACTCATCATCTTCGTTGTCTGAAGACAAAAAGATATCCTCAGACATGATGAAGAGCGGTGAACCTGTTCCTTCAGGCTTCAGAAAGCGTTTGTCGTCGGTCTGCTCGTCGTAGCCAATGAAAAATGTTGCGCCACACTTATTGCAGCCTGCGTATTCAAAAGTTGGCTTCTCACACGTGTCGCAGGTGTGCCTCCTGCTCAGGTAGAAATGGGGATCAGCACTCAAGCAACCGAACACACCTTCAGTTGAACGTGCAAATAGGTGGAATCTTGCTGAAAGCGCTTGAAGCCCTGACGTGCTCTTAATCTTTGCGCCTAATTCAACTATTCTGCTAACTGCTTCCTGAGAGTTATCATCTTCAGCGCCAAAAATTTCGATTGCTATTTCTGCAAGGCTCTTTGGTAGCTCTAGTAATGATTTTCTAAGCGTTGCAACGCTTTTCTCGGTTTGAAATTTGCTGAAAGATGAGCCATCGGCAGATGGGTACTTGGTTGCAAAATCATCTGCATCGACGACTTTAAGCCAATCACTTGCACTAATTGGACCCCATGATCCAGGTTCGATTGAGGCTCGTTGCGGTTTTATCAGGTCGCTAGGCTCTCCTTCTGGAACGTCGATTGCATAGTCATTTCCAAAGAAGTTCTTCGCGAAGCTCTCAATCTCAGAGTTTGTTCCACCAATTGTTGCAGTGGTGCCAATTGTTTGAATCTTCTTGTCTGGGTCAACTCGTTCGCGAAGTTTCCTCATTAGTGTGGCAACTTCGACACCATGAGCTCCGTCATATGTGTGGGCCTCGTCTGCGACTATAAATTTCCATTCAGAACCATTCACACTTTGAAATAGAGCAGAATCGTCAGGACGCAAGAGCAAGTACTCTAGCATTGCGTAGTTTGTAAGGAGAATGTTAGGAGGAGTTGCTCTCATGGACTCTCGAGAAATTAGTTCATTAGGCGTAGGTTGCTTACCTTCGGAGACCAGGTACGTCGCTCTTGCTCGCTTTTCAAGCTCTTCGGTCTCTCCGGTGTATCTTCCAAAGGTTATTTGAGGGTAATTAGCGAGGATCTCCCTGATTCGCTTAACTTGATCGTTAGCCAAGGCATTCATAGGGTAAAGAAGCAAGGCTCGCACTCCAGGCCCTCCCTGCCCGTTTTCAATCTCTCTCATAAGCTCGTTCAAAATTGGAAGCAAGAAGCTTTCAGTCTTACCTGATCCGGTACCTGTAGCAACCAGTACATTTCGCCCTGCAACTACTTTTCGGATTGATTCCTCTTGATGCTTATAGAGCCCTCTCTCTATCGGCAAAGATGGCGAATTGAGCTTTTCGAATTCCTTCGAGAGCACGCCTTCAGCTATCAAAGTCTGTATTGAAGCTCCACTGATATAAGGAGGGGTCGCCTCGATAAAAGGTCCTTTTACTATCCCACCTTCTGAATTGATTGAATCATCGATGCACTTGTCCAAACCCGACACAATGTTCTGGTTCTTTGGCTTTATGAGTGACTTCAGATACAAGCCATAAGTTTCAGTCACAGCTTGTGCGGTAGCGAGTGGATTAATTTGATTCATTAGTTTGCTCCTTCGATTTGAAACATCAATTCAGAAAGCACTAGATCGTGCTCACAAATTCCAGGTAATTCTCGACATAGCTCGAAGAAAATTTCCTTGATAGTAATGTTTTGCGTTGTAAATGGCTTGCGCTCCCAGATACCTATGGCTCTTGGGTTGCCGCGTGCGACCAATCTAGCTAATAAACTCAACCGTAAGGTTAGTGCGGTGATATTCATTATGCGCTTTTGAGTGCCCTGAATTTGCTCAAGAGCCTGAGAGGTAAGGACCTGTCTAGTTAGAGCTAGAGACTGATATCCTCCGTGAAACTCTGAATCCACGGCTGCCAGCGGCTCTGCTAGCTTTACATAGAAATCTATGTGATCAAGAGTTGCAATTCTTTGAGAGTCTTGGACCATGCCTGATACGAGCCTGGCCAATGTCCCAGAATCAAAATATTTACCCTGAGGCAAATTATTCATTCTGATGTAGTCGTCGATGCGGTCTGGGTCAGCGAAGAAGAAGATTGGGTTAGATGGATTGACAGAGAAAGCCAGACTTCCAGCTTTTTTGACGCAGATTTCTCCAATAGTTGAAACTTCTTGATTATCTAACTGGTCGACCTTGAGAGGAAGTTCTAAACCCCAGTATTTGGCTAGTTCACCCGAAAGTTCTTCTTCAGAGGGGAATTGCTTACTGAAATTGTTTAGCAGGGTCGCCAAAAAAGGTTTACCCATCGCAGCTTGTTGAAATGGAAGGTCGTCAATCCCTTGTTTATCCAGAGCTCCGATTGAAATAAGGTTTTCAAACGATTCGCTGGATGAATCTTCACCTATTGGATAGTTCGATACAGCAAGCTGAGGATTGGCGGAAAGTATTCCGAGGCAGAAGTTCCTTACATGTTGTAGATGACCTAGGTGGCTAGCGTTTAGCCCCAACTCTTCAGGCTTTGCCAACCTAGGCTTAGCAAGATAAATTGACCAAGCTAGCCCCACTGAAATATTCGGAAGGTTTGCAGGCTGTAAACCTGTCTTACACCAAAGAGCTACTTTTCCGTCTACTCGATTACTCCAGTATTCTTCTGGAACTTCTAGTCTGAAAGTATTGGCACCCCAGGAAATCTGTTTTGAAGGTGCACTTCTCACGAAGAGATCCAGAATATCAAGTTCAGCGATTAGCGTTCCGGTTTGAATTACCTCTGGATCAAGCTCTACTGCTCCATTGAAATCATCTATCACCACAGGCGGTTTCCAAGGGGCAAACTCAGGGTACAAAGTAAGCCTAAGATTTCGAGGCGGATTTCCGTTAGGGAACTTGACTGTCAGGACTCGGTTAGCGGAATCAAGGTGGAAGTTTTCGTAAAGCTTTTTGTTGTAAGCGTTCAAGAGCTCAAGCGTTGTCTCGTCAGGCCAGGCAGCAATAATGTCGAAAGCACCACTAACCCTCGCGTCATCGGTTAGAGCGGCAAGACTTACCTTAACCTTGCCTCCCGTTACGCGACCATCTAGGGGCCTGATTTCACCAGACGGCCATTTGGCAAACAGATTCGGGTACCTATCCCCTAAAAACGTGAAGCTAAGCTCTAAATTGCCTAGGTCCTCAAGGTGAGATTTAGCCGGGCTAAACCATTCGGACCGGTTTCCAGAAATTCTGTTGAACAGTTCAATGGATTCATGATCCGGTCTAATTATGAGGGGCTCTTTTGAGATGTCTTGGTCAATCATGTCGATTTTCGACTGGTTATAGTCAAGTTGATAGACGACTTGCTTTCGCGCACTACCCACGGTCACTTGACATGCGTCCAGCCCCAGGTTAGACATTGAGATTCTTCTGAAAGGTGGATTTGAAAATACACTTAGACCTTGTACTATCGTGAAAATTGATCGAGTGTTTAGACCGAGTCTCCTACTAGAAATAGATATCTGGTAGATGCCGTCAAGTTCTGCAAATTGTTCAAGTTCTGCAATTTTTCCCTCAGGGGAATCCACAAAAATCTCCGCTGAATGCAATGTCTTTCCCGAAGAATCTCTTATTTGCACGTTCCAACCAGCTTCGATATCCGAACTTGGGGGCAAAACAATTTTAGGCAAGCCGGAAAGCACTGCTTTTCCCTCTAAATCAAAAATTGAAGAGACAGTAACCTCGGAAATATCAAAAGTTGGTTTGAGAAGATTCGAAACGTACCTTGTTTGAAGTGTGGTTTCCCCGTTTCTTAATGCAATTGACTGGGCCTGTCTTATCGATATGTCTAAGGCAACCCACGAATCGCCATTGAGCTGGCCTGACCATCCTTCAGGTACTGCGGCTTCACCCGACTCTACAACTCCACCAAATTCAATCCTGTTCCTGTTGCCGTACATAGTCTCTGGATACAAGATTTTGTACCTACCAGGCGAGAGTGTTCCTGACCCCGGAAGAAAATAGCCATCTTCATCGAATACAAGCAGCCACTCGTTTGATTTATAAAGTTCTGCATCCCAGTTGTACTGATTTGCGTTCCCCAGTCCAGCAGTATTGGCAGGCTGACCAGAAATGTTGAAGATGGGTGCAGGGCTTGTTACAGAGTAAAAACCAGTGCTATCGCGACCCGCAGAAAGCGAAGGAAAAGTGATTAAGTCAAAATTTGAAGTTTGGTCAAATATTTGCCAAGCGATAGTTCTGTTCAAAACGTTTGCGAGTTGGGGAAGCTCGATCCGTAATTCATTTTGCGTGTAAATCTCGTGCCATCTGAATTTCGGCTTTCCAATTCGCCTTTCACCAGACTTACGATCAATTTTTCCAGAGGCTTGACGCTGCTTTATTATTTCTACTACTCTTTGGATTACCCGATTAGGTAACCCAGATCCCCCGTCTTCGTCGTACTCTCCGTCTTGCATGTCGTCGATGATGTCAATAAGTCGGTCTATGAAGTCGTCGGCTATCGCCCCAGCCTGTTTGATGAATCTCCAAGTTGGTTTATCCAAAGATTTTGCTGCCACTTGGGCTTCAGATAGGTCTCGGATATCCGAATTGAACATTTCACCGGTTAAGTTTTGTACTTCCTCATAAGCTCTTAGTAGTCGAGCCATCAGCCTGTCTAAACTGCTCAACGGAACACCTGAATGCAAAATCATCTCGCCAATATTGCTTAATGGGTGATCGAACCTAGTCAACCCGTACTGTTCCAGGCCCCTTCGATATAGATTTGAAACTACAGATCGATGAGTTGCCGTGTCAGACAAATTTCCCAGAGCAGGAAGTAATTTTGACCAAAGTTCGCCTCCAACGTAGCCGGAGGAAGCAACTTTATTTACTCCAATTAGCATTGTGGCCGCATAACGTTCGTATACAGCTCGTTGGCCTTGTGAAATCTTTTCACCTAGATAACTAAGGGAGCTCTCTGCCTCACTATCTATATAGTTCACCTGCATGATTACAGATACTTGACGCAGCTCCTGAGCCCAGCGCTCATTTCTTTCCACGTAGGGATTCATTGGGTCCTATGCATTTGTTTAGTTGAGCATAAAACACCCCCTGACACCTATTGGCGGCTTAATGAAATCGTTGCAATAGGGGAACAATACAGATCTGAACTTTCTCAAAGTTGCGATGTCAGAGTAAACCTATAAACTCTAATATCCGAACATATGTTCGGATATATTGTTAGGGTGATTTATGGGTCGTATAGACGAAGCTGTGGCTGTTTTAGTGGATCAGGAGGGTGCTCCTACTCTCTTTAGATGGAGGGAAAAGGAATATCAGGTTAGTTCTAGACCGGTTAGATGGTTTGCCAGGGCCGAATGGTGGGTAGGCGAAAGAGCCCACAGAGGTATCGGTTCTGGTGCTGTTGAAGTAGAAATGTGGCGATTAGGTACTAATCAAAGTGGATCTTTCGATATCCTACACATTCCTTCTTCTGGATATTGGCTGCTGATCAGAAAGTTCGACTAAATAGTAATGTTCAGTTGTTTGGATGGGCGTGATGACGTCTAACTTCAACTACAACCTTGCTTTACAGTTACTCTTTACTTTCTGTATCTGTCTTCTTTGCCCTAGAGGCACTCAAGATGTCTAACTTGTCATCCGAAGTGAAATCAAAAAATCCTTCCGGCCAATTTGATACGAGTCCCGTATTTGAAACAGGTGCGTTCTTGAATGAGGAGACATTGAAATTCTGGCTTGACTTCTTGGAATTCACAAACAACAAGCCTAAATCGTTTGAAGCAATTTTCCCAACAGCAACCTCACGCCTCAATCGGGTTACTATGTATTCGCTATGGGTTTCGATGATAAATCTTCTGTTTGTCTTGGAAAGTAGGGCAAAAAATGTTCCGAGTCTCTGCTGAAGTGCAGGGTGTAAATGAAGTTCAGGTTGCTCAATCATGACTAAAGACCCAGGCCTGGCTCTGAGAGCTAAAGCTAAAACAGGGAGTAGCTGACTGACACCAGTCCCTTTTTGAAACATCTTCTCTGAATCCAGCTGCAAATGACTTCCATAAGCACCAAGAACATCCACATCAACATTGCTTCCTAGATTAAACCAGTTGACCCATGAATTGAGTGCTTCGTTTAGAGACACTCGCTTAACATCAGGATTGATACCCCCTCTTGAAGACGGAGGTAGCGGGTAGTTCAATTTTCTGCGAGATTGGGGGTTATCCAATACAGCTCCAAGCCCTTCTCCCCTAACGCCGAATGGAATTAGAGGGCTCCTTGGCGCCCAACCGGATTGATCGGCAACGCTGTGAGCTCTTAGAGGTCCGAGATAGTGGACTGACATCATCAAGTAATTGGACAAAGCCTCTTCGACGGCTGAGGCATTTTCGCAATATGGCTGGACCTCTGGCCTCAGTAATTCGTTCCTACTAAATTCCAGTCCCAATAAATTCGAAACTTCCTGGCGAGACAACAATGCTATAGCGGAGATTACCTCCTGAAGTGTAGAGTTTTCAAAACTGATTAGTTCAGGATAATCTTCAACAAGTCGATCAAACCTGCTTTCATTTGCCGCCAAAATGCCTTCGTGCATTAGAGCTAATAATTTTTGAAATGCCTCAATGGTCTCATAATTTCTAATGTCCGCTCGATTGATAAAGTTACTGTCGTCAGAAAAGAAATCCTCCAAAGATTTACTCAATATTGAATAATCGTTTTTGATTTTGGCCAATTTCTCTTGCTCCGTTTGAGAAATAATTTCACTGTCAGCGCTCATCTTGGACTGAGTAGATAAATTTTTCAATGTGGCTATAGCGGCTAATAGAATTCTCCACTTCGAAGTTTCTACTTGAAAGTCTCTATTCCCATAACGACTGGTTGGGAAGAATGACCCTCTAGGATCTGCTTCAACTAGGACATTGATGGACTTGCGGCCAAGCCTTGAATGTTTTGGACTTAGCGAGTTCAAATACATGTTGTACTCGAAGGTTTTCATTGGAACAAAAGCACCAGATTTCAAGAAATCTCCTGAAATAGAGAAAATTCTCTTTTCAGTCTCCAAATCGCCATTAAGTGAATCCGCTATGGGTCTCGAGGTCAACACAGCGGGTTTTTTTCCTGGCACGTGCATTGTTACAGAGCAGCTTGATACTGGAACTGTGCTCCTTTTAGAATCTAATTTTGTTCCCTCTTGGGCAATATTGAATTCAATGCTTGTCAAAGTTCCCTCGAAAAAACTAAAGTTCCCGGTCCCAGAGAAGTTGTACTTCAAGCTCATCGGCTCTTCATTCTTCATTCCTCTGTGTCTGACATCTCCATAAGTACCAAGAGTTATGGCAGGTCCATTAAAGTCAATGGACGTGTCAAACCTTCGCGTAGTATTTTGGCTTGCTAACAAAATAGTCTGAATCACAGAACTTTTGCCGCTGGAATTACCTCCCAAAAGCACTGTGACAGGAGCTAATTTAATGATTGCTGATTTTATTGACTTGAAACCTTTAATTTCAAGAGATTCAAGAAATAGGTGCTGCGGGCTTTTGCCTTCAGGGTGATTTTTAATATTCATTATTTGGCCTCCTGAACAAATAATCGCCAGAGAAAGTTGATCTCAGTGCGTTCTGAAATGAATCTAGAAAATCTATTTTTTCAAAATTGCAAGTCTTTTTTGTGACTAATTTTGAACCAATTTTCTCTTTTCTTCTAACTAAATCCATAAACGCTTCTGTAAGAACTAAAACACGTTCTTCCTCGGCGTACTGCATGACACCGTCTTTGTCCACACAGCATCCGATGCATAGATGTTTTAAATGTTTCATTCTTACATCTTGCAAATCAAGGGGTATCTTCAAGTCAGAGGTCCTGCTATAGGCGAATGAGGTTTGGGCTGAAGCTACGTCCGGAACAAGTATTATCCATCGATGTGGTTCTCTCCAATACCAATGTTTAGGAGCGGCCGAAATGTCAGCACTCGAACATTCATAAACTTCTTCGGGGCTCGCTGTCACCCAGTAGATTTCTTTTACTTTACCCACTAAAGGCATAGATTTTTATACCCCAATCAACTGAATTACTGACTTATTTAGTCAGACTGTAGCAGATGTATTCCCAATCGGGTGCAGGTATTGGATGATCTGCATCAAACGCAAACCACCTTTTCAGCTAGATGCTCTGTCCACCGTTTAGTCTCTTAAAGTCATTCTTCGACTCGGTGCACTATCGCCCTATTGTCGTGACAGCAGATGGACTTATGCCTGACCGTTCCCTTTTCCTAGCTGGACCTTTTCCCAAAATTTGCGATGTCACCCCAAACCTATAAACTTCTATATCCGAACATTTGTTCGGATATTTGTTATAGGACGATTTATGAGTTTTACCCACCTTCACGTAGCCTCAGGGTTCTCTTCCCACTATGGGGTTAATAGGCCTGAGCTATTGGTTGAGACTGCCCATAACCTAGGGTTTGATGCTCTGGCTATTACTGATAGGGATGGGCTCTATGGTGCTGTGAAGCACATCGGAGCCTGTCTAAAGGTAGATCTAGCTCCTATCGTTGGGGTTGATCTACCGGTTCTTGATGAAGATGGTTCTTTACTGGCTCGAGTAGTTGTTCTAGCCCATGGTCAGAACAAAGGTTTAGGGTGGGCAACACTCTGTGCTGTTGTTACTGAGGCTCATGCAGGAGGTAAGAAGAAGCAGTTTGGGATCAAGAGAACCAAGCTGGCAGCTTTTGCTAGTTCTGGTGTTATTACTGTTCTTCTTGGTCCTGATAGTGATGTTGGTAAAGCAACTCTTGGTAGATCTAAGACTGCCGCTGTTAAGGCACTAGCAAAATGGTTAGAACTATTTGTGAAGCCAGGTGTTCTAGGTCTTGAGATTGTTTCTCTCTTGACTGAACCAGGCAAGATGTTCTCTTCGGTACAGGCAAGAAGAATGCTGGAACTAGCTGACTCTTTTAATGTTCCAGCAGTTCTAACTAACTCTGTTAGATACATCGAACCTGACGATGCAATTACTGCTGACATTCTTGATGCTGCAAGGTTCCTAGAACCTTTAGGAAAGTTCGAACCACAACCTAATGCTCAGGCCTGGTTGAAACCTAAAGCGCAGATGCAAGCTGTTGCTCTAGAGATTACTGAAGACAGAAAGCGAGCAAGGAAGTTACTTGCCGACACTTCCCTACTTGCCGATCTCTGTCGATTAGATCCTGTTAGTGATTGTGGTTGGGGTAAACCTAAGACTCCAGAGAAAGAAGCTCTGGGTATTGAAGGTTCTCCTTTTGAAGTGTTGTTTCAGAAGGTTCAGTCAGGTGTGAACTGGAGATACGGTTCTGTTTCAGGTAAGCAACTAGCCAAGATTCAACACCGGTTGAATCAAGAGTTGATTACCATCAACAAACTTGGCTTTGCAACATACTTCCTGACTGTTGCTGATGTTGCTCAGATGATTAGGGATATGAACATCAGAATTGCTGCTCGTGGTAGTGGTGCTGGTTCTTTAGTGAACTACCTGTTAGGTATCTCTGGTGTTGACCCAATTGAGCATGATCTTTTGTTTGAGAGATTCCTATCAGTTGAAAGATCTTCTCTACCTGATATCGATATCGATGTTGAATCAGCTAGAAGACATGACATCTACCGAGCAATCTTTAAGCGTTACGGTTCTAAAAGAGTTACCTTGCTCTCCATGCAATCAACATATCGAGGTAGAGGAGCAATGCGAGACAGTGCTCTAGCGCTTGGCTTAGACCCTGACCAGGTAGATAGCATCGCTGAATCGATGTGGCGATTCAGCGCTAGCAGTTTCCGTAATGCTCTTCGGGTAAAGCCTGAACTTGCTGAGTTTGCGCAGGCAGTTGAACATGACCGGAAGATGAACCTACTGGTTGATATGACTGAGCGATTAGACCGCATTCCAAGGCATATCTCGATGCATCCCTGTGGAGTTATCTTGGGTGATCTAACTCTGCCTTTGCTTACCCCTGTTGAACCTAGCGGTATGGGCTTACCGATGAGTCAGTTTGATAAAGATGACATGGACCCTATGGGTTTTCTAAAGCTAGATGTTCTAGGTGTTCGGATGCAGTCAACGATGGCTTATGCGGTTAGTGAGATAAAGAGGGTTAGAGGAGTCTCTCTAGATCTAGACGGTATTGCTAAGGATGATGCGGCAACCTTCAAAGCCATTAGAACTACTAACACTCTGGGCATCTTCCAGATTGAGTCCCCTGGACAGAGAGAACTAACTGGTAAGCACCAGCCAACCGAGTTCAATGACCTAACCATTCAGATTTCTTTGTTTAGACCAGGACCTATGAAAGGCAACATGATTTTGCCTTATCTAGATAGAAGACATGGTTTTGAAAAGCCTGAATACATCCACAAGGATTTAGAGCCAATCTTGAAGGAAACCTTCGGAGTGGTTATCTTCCACGAGCATGTGCTTCGTATTCTGCATGTGATGACCGGTTGCACACTGGCTCGTGCAGATGAACTTAGAAGGTCTTTAGAGAAACCTGGCATGGCAAGGGAGATAGAAAACTTCTTTAGAACTAGCGCTGCTAAGAAGGGTTACTCAAAACAGGTAATCGATAAGGTTTGGGATATCCTGGCTGGCTTTGGTTCCTTTGGCTTCTGTAAAGCACACGGAGCTGCTTTTGCGTTACCGACTTATCAGTCAGCTTGGCTAAAGACCCACTACCCTGCTGAGTTCTTGGCGGGTGTTATGACGCATGATCCTGGAATGTATCCGAGGAGACTGTTGTTGGCTGAAGCTAGAAGATTGGGAGTCAAGTTACTGCCAATAGATATCAACAAATCTTCTAGTGAATTTCATGTTGAGAAGCACGATGGCACCAGCGCCATCAGGATGAGTTTTGTTGACCTGAAATCAATTAGTGAAACAGAGATCAACCGCATTATTTCAGGTCAGCCATATTCCTCACTGACTGATTTCTATCTACGAGCCAAACCTTCTAGAAGAACATTTGAAAGGTTGGCTCTGATTGGTGCTTTTGATGATTTGGCAAAGGGTTCAACCAGAGGTGATGTTCTAGAGAAGGTGAAGGAATTAAACGCAATTAAAGTTCGTCCTGAAGAAGATGAGTATTCACTCTTCTCTGAAAGCTTTATTGAACAGATGCCTAAGGGAAATCCTGAACCATCAACTGCTTCAAAGGTTGAGACTGAATTAGAACTA
>Ga0114973_10000821_pt1 | contig 23300 bp, 30 predicted proteins | sample M_140807_MF_Meta_FD_87025 | JGI IMG/M metagenome (GOLD analysis project Ga0114973, IMG submission 87025) | Freshwater microbial communities from Lake Montjoie, Canada to study carbon cycling - M_140807_MF_MetaG | ecosystem: Environmental > Aquatic > Freshwater > Lake | place: Lake Montjoie...
AATGTATTTCGGGTAGCATTAATACCTGTGAGACTCATACAACTGATTGCTAACTGATCTATCCTTCTAGAGTTAGGTACTCGATCTAACATACCTTTTATTTCAGAACCAAATATCAACCCTTCTTCTGTTTCAGCGTAGTACAGAGGTTTAATGCCAGCGTGATCTCGACTTAATATAAGTTGTCTTGTTTGAGTATTATAATAAGCAAAGGCATGCATACTATCAATTTGCTCAATAAATCTTACACCGTAATAATCCAATCCCCATGCTAATAATTCTGTATCACATGAGGTCTTGGGTTGAAATTCTCTATATTTTTTTATTAAATCAAAATAGTTAAAGATCTCTCCATTATAGATTAATATGTTACCTCTGCCAGTGCTCCATGGCTGATGAGAGACTTCGGGTTGATCGGTTATACTTAAAAGATTATGTCCTAAAGTAATATAGTCGTCGTTCCAGATATCGTGCCCATCTGGTCCTCGATGTTCGCAAATCTTTATATATTTTTCTACAAATTCTCTATCTCGTTTGGTTATACCATATATGCCGCACATATTATAATCCTAATCGCTGTTTAAATCTACGAAACACCGTACCGTTTTTAATTTCTTCAGTGGTCCACATTTTATATCCTAAGTCATTCAACCATTGTGTCCTATCAGGATATTCTGGTGATTCTATTTTGGTTAAATCTTTATTGGCCACCGGCCAGCATATCGCTAGATCTGAAGTACAGAAGGTGGGTATACCTCTCACACAACTGTCTGTGCTAGCTGTTGAATTGTGTGTCACCACTGCATGACAATTAGCAATTGCTTCTTGAAAATTATATCGATAATATTTTTTTTCATCGCCCGACCAAAACTTTTTATCTCCTATAATTAATTCAACATCTTGTGGAAATTCTTTTCTTCTATCTTCCATTACAGCCATATGATTAGGATGTGGCCTCACTAAAAATTTTTTAGAAGTCAACGGTCTTAATATTTTATAAACTCTATTAAACCAATCAATAGGATCTAATTCATTCATACTCCAGTTGTCTTTAGGTTGCAGCACAAATAGTATTGGATCTTCTGGGTTGGATTTTTTCCACGGATCGTTCTTAATACTCCATAAGTTTTTCATCATTTCCCAACGATCTGGTGGAGAGTTATCTGATAGGAAATTGCCGTTATTCATAGGAGAATATAGAGCCACTCTCCAGTGATGACGTGGATGATCCACTGTGTTTCCAAAACTGCTCAATAGACCACCATCGAATGTGATAATATAGATACCTTTCTCTTTGGCACGTTCTACTAATTCTAATCTTCTGCCTTTGGTATGATGTCTTTGATTCGTACCTCCATAACCAAACATACAACCAATTGGCGCTGTGGGTTCCATTTCTCCTTTGATAGTTGGACCGTCTAGTTTTTCATTCACAATGATAGGATTATCTCCACAAGCTCGTATTCCTTCGGCCATGTGTTTAAGAAGGTCCCAGCTGGCTCCTCGACGCCTATCTTTTACTGTCCTTCTAAAAATCTCAACATCCATCTAATATACTCCACATCCATTTGTTGCTCATTTCTTCTTTTGTGAATTGTCCATATGCCAGCGAGTAATAACACGGCTCTCTGTCTACATATTTAGGTGTTTCTATTTTTGAAAAATCTTGTTCTGCTATAGGCGCACAAGAATTCATGATATCTGTGAACACAGGTATGCCTCTTGCTGTAGCTTCTATGGTTATGTTGCTGTTAAATGTTACAATAGCATGTGTGTTGTCCCAATCAATTGGTGTTGTTGTGTCTTCGGTATCATTGGGTCCTGGCATTAGTCGACCCAATTCGTCAATCTTACTATCTGGGTTATAACCTTTATTTCTTATAACTATCTCTCTATCAGTATTGGTACGAAGTGTTTCTAAAGTTTTAGATAACCAATTTTCCTGTTCAAACATAACCGCCATACTGTGTGTGGGTGGACACACCACAATTTTACGACCACCTTTCCTCCATGGTTCTATTTTGAATGGAAAATATTTTTTAAATCTATCACTGGGTCTAGCTTCTAAGAAATTTTTTACATGACCATTTTTAGTTATTCTCATCAGATACGGTTCGCCTCGACTTTCTCCCCAATAAGGTCGATCCATGAAATAAAAATCAATTTTATTTTTTTGAGCCCAATTATAGACTATGTTGGTGCCTCGTAATATTCCAAGTAATACGACTTTTTTTGCATCTCGTTGTTGTATCAATTGATTCCATGATAAAATTCTTGATCCTGGTAATCCTTGATGTATCCAATTTATATATTTTTCTGTAGCAGGTCTGTCAGTTTTACTTAGGTAAATCATTATTATTAATTATTTGTTTTTTCTATCGCTTAAATATAAAGATTGTCATGAAGAATCTCATAATTCAATATTATATAGATACCAAACTATATACTCAACCAAATTTCAATAATCTTGGTCCTAGTCCCGCCGAGCAATATTCTAGCTATAGTTTTCAATTGTATTGTAAAAAATATTCAATCGACTATATTAAAATTACCAAACCTAAATTAGAATTTAAACATCCAACTTGGGAAAGATTTGATCTATGGTTAGATCGTTCATGGTGGAATAGATATGATAGAATACTATATGTGGATAGTGATGTTTTTGCGTTGCCATATGCTCCAAATATATTCAATGAATATCCGGATCTAGATACTTTTAAGGGAGCAAGATATGAAAAATATAGAGGAGGAACAGCACAACAATGTAAAGAAATTACTAAAAATATTAGTTTATTTCAAGACATAAATGGAGAAGATATAAAAGCAAAATTTATACAACCGGGAGTATTCATGTTGAACAAAAAATGCACAGAAGATATGTTACCTTACATTAGCCGATATAAAGATATTACAGATAATAAAATAGACGATGGTATGTTTTTAAATTATTGCATAGTAAAAAGCGGAGTATCTTCCAAAGACATGATTCCAAATTGGAATTTTAAAAACAACGGTTGCGAAAAGTTTAATAAAAAGTTTACATATTTTTTACATGCTGCCGGGGGGAAAAAACATAAAAAAGGTAATATGTGGAACGTGTTGTCCAATCTTTATCCAGAAATAAAAATAGATTTTTCACAGTTTGTTAATTAATTCAAATAGCACAGATGGATTAACAGATATGTTATTAAAATCTTTTTTTCTTTTAACTCCTTTAACTTTGTTTCCTCTAATTGGCACTTTTTTTCCTAATAACACATGGTGAGATAATCCCAGGTGATGGCTTAGGATAGGGTAAACTTTCTTTTCTAACAATTCTTTTTGACTTATTTCTACCACTTTTGTTCCTGGTTGGCACCATAGTAGATTAGTTAATCCGGCACCGTGTGTAGATATTACATGACCGGCCTCTGAAAAAAGTCCTATCTGTTTTTGTGTGCTCATTCCAGTTAGCGTTATTGTTTCCCAGCCTTGCAGAGCCATGAACACCTCTTCGGCGTTGATCAATTTCCTTGCAGGTGCATCATCTCTGCTGATAAAGATTTTTCTAGTAGGGTTTAGTTTTCTACCAAATTTATGTCTCAACCATTTCACTGCGTCAGGCACTGTTATACCGTCTTCGTGATTACTCATAGAAGGGGCCAATAGATGTGCAAATTTCCATGTGGTGTTTTTAGGCATCACATAATATCTTAGATCTGGAAATAATTCTTTGGCTACACGATCAAAATATTCACTAGGACTACTCAACACATAGATAAAATCTGTGTATTTGAGACTGAAATATTTTTCTATTAATCTAAACTTTGATATTACATCAATCCATATGTGCCAGGCATTGTTAGCACTCTGCTCGTCGATAGGTAACCATACGTATTTGTACTCTTCAAAAAGTTGTTTGCTAGGAGCAGGTAGAGATATATCTACATTCTCTCCCCAGGTCTGCCATAATCCGTGAGTCTTGTGTGGTTTATATCGAGTATTGTGCAACAATGGCCAGATATGTGAAGTGATCATATGATTTTCATTAGTGATTATCAATGGTAGACTGTGTGTCACACAATCATGAAATTCTGCTATAAAAGTAGGATTAGTGGTAAAAGTTTTCTTAGGAGCAGCAGGATGATAATCCACAGTGTATTGATATGGTACATCCAGAATATCGAAGCGTTCTTGGAAGTATTGTATGGTCGATATGTTTTTTACAATCATTGTATTTTCTATAATTATACTATAAAATAGTACAGATGTTAACCATATACGCACCTCTAGAAAATACCAAAAGTAAATGCTGGGAAGTGTTTGATGGAATCAAGCAGTCTTGGCCCACCGCGGTTAAGATAAAGAGTAATTTGGAAAACACAGCAGAATCTCCTGCAATGTTTTGGGGATTTGTTAATAACAATATCGATCTTGTACATCAGTTAGAGCAGCAAGGTTTAGATTATTGGTACACCGATACTCCTTATTTTGGAAGGTTTGATAATAACAATTTAAAAGATGATAATCATTATTGGAGGATTTGCAAGAATCAAATACATGCTAGATATTGGAGAGATTGTCCCCCGGATAGATTTGATAAGTTTAATTTAAAAATTAAGATGAGAGATAAAAATCAGGGCGAGTATATTCTTATTTGTCCTAGCAGTATAGTCATACACAAATATCTTAAAAAAACCAATTGGTTAGATAACACTATAAAAGAAATAAAAAAATATACTGATCGTCCTATCAAGATAAGAGAGAAACCCAGGAAGGCTGGGACATCTGGTCCGGCTGTGGCCGATGTGCCGTTAGAACAAGATTTAAAGAATGCGTGGGCTTGCGTGACCAGTTGCAGCATCAGTGCCGTAGAGGCAGCATTAGAAGGGGTGCCAATATTCAGTGATCCAAAAAGTTTTGCTTGGTCCGTATCATCGTCTAGCCTAGCCGAAATAGAAAATCCATTATATGTAGATCCAACGGAATGGTTATATTCATTAGCTTATCAACAGTTCACCCCTCAAGAATATGCTAATGGCAAGGCAATCAGTATTTTAAAAGAAATCAGAATGTTATGAATATAAAAATAGGAATAATTAATATATAATGAAGATTTTTATAACAGGTGTTGCTGGATTTTTAGGATCGCATTTAGCAGATCTAATGATATCTAATGGTCATCAGGTAGCCGGTAATGATAACATGATCGGTGGATACAGCGATAATATACCAGAAGGTGTAGAGTTTCATCAGATTGATTGTCGAGACTTAGATAAGATGACAGAAGCCATGCGAGGCAGCGACATAGTGTATCATTGTGCCGCTACTGCCTACGAGGGGTTGAGTGTATTCAGCCCACTGTTAGTAACTCAAAATATATTTGAAGCATCAGTATCCACAGTGACAGCAGCAATAAAGAATCAAGTTAAAAGATTTGTTTACTGCAGTTCTATGGCAAGATATGGAACCAATCAGGTGCCTTTCCGCGAAGAATATGAGCCCAAACCACAGGATCCATATGGCATTGCCAAAGAAGCAGGCGAGAGAGTGATTAAAAATTTATGTGACACACACGGCATAGAATGGAATATAGCAGTGCCACACAACATTGTAGGACCTAGACAGAAATATGATGATCCTTTCCGAAATGTAATGAGTATTATGTTGAATAGAATGTTACAAGGTAAAGCACCTGTAATTTATGGGGACGGAGAACAGAAAAGATGTTTCAGTTATATCGATGACTGTCTTTATTGTTTAAATGAGCTAGCATTCAATGAGAATGTCAAGGGAGAAATAATCAATATTGGCCCAGACGAAGAATTTGTAAGTATTAATCAACTATCAGAACTGTGTGCCAATGAAACAGGCTGCAACTTGGATCCTATACATTACGAGGACCGACCGAAAGAAGTAAAACTGGCCACTTGCTCGGCTGACAAAGCTCGTCGATTGTTAAATTATCGTACCACCACTAATTTAAAAACTGCTGTAAAGAAAACCGCAGATTATATACGACAAAGAGGCACACGAAAATTCAAATATCATCTTCCTCTAGAAATAATCAGTGACAAGACTCCTAAGACCTGGAAAGATAGATTAATATGATATCAATTTTATGTCCGTCTAGAGGACGCCCGAAGCTCGCTAAAAGAATGATAGACACTGCCTATAAAACAGTTAGCCAATCTAACAATATAGAAATATTGTTATATCTAAACGAAGATGATACAACGTTGGATGATTATAAAAAATATATTGATAAAAAATATTACACAATAGGACCTAATCAAAGCACTTGTTATAGTTGGAATCAATTAGCTGAAGCGGCCAAACACGATATATTATTTTTAGCAGGCGATGACATACAGTTTATGACTAAAAACTGGGATCTCAATATTATTAAAATTTTTGAAATGTTTCCAGATAAAATTTGTATGGCAGCACCATTCGATGGCAACGGCAAAGGAAATGGAAATGCGTTATTGATACACGAAGAGCCTTATCAATTAAAAGAAAATGAAAGAGTAGGCAGTCCGCACTTTGCTGTGCATCGAAACTGGATGAAAGCACTCGGCTATTTTGTTCCTCCATTTTTTTGGCATTGGTATGTAGATACCTACACTCAAAAAGTTGCTGCAAAACTTGGTCGTTGTTTTTTTCTAACTAAAACATTAGTTCAAGCAAAAAAAGTTTTCGATGATACTGCAGTATTAGTTAGAAAAAATTTAAATATTAACATTCGAGATAATTATGTTTGGGAAAAAGTTCGAGATCGACATTTAAATGCAGATGTAAAAAAATTACAAGAATTTATAGATAGTTATAAAAATTAATTTAACAAAATTCTAATTTTTTCATTAGCAGATTCGCCAAAATATATTTCACAAAAAGGAATTTTCATTATACTTTTTCTAGGTCTGACATGAAGTTTATTTTCTTTATTTAAAATTAAAATATCATTACCTAGACAAGACATGACCTTATCTTTTCCTTTCATCGAAAGATTTAAAGAATTATCGGCTTTTTTGTCTGTTCTTTGTTTAAAAAACCAATAACCTACGTAAGGATTATTTTTTTTTAAAATAGGTTGTTCTATAAGATTCTCATGAAAATAAACTTCAATATTATTTTCTTCAATAAATTTTTGCCAATGTATATGTTCTATATTATTCCATTGTTCGTATAATCTTTCATATATTTTTAAAGAAATAAATTTTTGACAATAGATATGCACAAAAGGCATTGTATAACAGTGTTTTTTTTCTATTTTCCAAATATCTTCTATCATGATGAGAAAAGATTTATTAATTCTTTCTTCCAAATATCAGCGTATTCGCAATTTCTGTAATTTTCAAACCACGGACCACCTTCAGTATAATGTAATATTTTTGGAGAGCCATCCTGTGGTTCTTTGTACCAACCCACTAACCAATTATATTCGTGGGGTAGAGATCCTATGTCCGAATCTTCTAACCAATTAAATCTATGTAAAAATTTACCCGTTTCCTTATTCAATAATTCTGGAGTAAGAATTTTATTTTTAGGATGAGCGCAATTCCACAATACCATAGAGCTCCAATTTTTTCTAGGATATGCCAGTTGCATTTGTCCATCCATTTTGACACCTTCTGGGGGAGTGTAATCGTGTTGCACACATACCACTGCTTTGCTGTCATCACAGTATTGTTTTAATTCGTCGGCATCTATTCGCCAAACAAAATCACAATCACAGAATACTGCCCATCCTTGATAATTTTGCAGATACGGTATAAAGAATCTTGTAAATGTAAATTCTGTGCTGGCAAGTCGATCTATTTCTCTAGTATAAATTCCAGCTTCTCTAAGAGTTTTCATTTTTAGAGGTTCTACTTCGGTACCTCTATTTCTACGTTTTATAGAATGCTCGCACACTTGATATGTGATATCTTCTCGAGGATCATAACCTACATATACTTTCATAATTTTCCTTCCTCTCGCATTTTCTTTCTAATATCTGTGGCAGAGATTTTTTGTATATTCTCTGGCAAAACAATCTCTTCTATCTTATAACCAACTCCTCTGCCATAACAAATATTAGTTATATTTGGTACTAGAGTTATTCTAATTCTGTTCTTGTAAGGTGTTAATGCTTGTTCTATATTCTTTTTAACAGTTTCAAAATCAAAAGGATTGTCTCCCACATTTTGCACATCGCGAACCTGTATGTTTACCTGTCCTGTTTTTTTAACAATCTCTTCAAACAGAGCCTGATGTCCTTCGTGCCACGGTTGCCATCTGCCCAACATTTGGGCTGTGGGCCTACGATTATCCCAAACATACTCTTGTATTTCATCTGCTATTCTTAGTGACCACAACTCTGCATTCTGTGTAGGCACTCGAAAATCATATTCCTGTGGAGGCACAAACATTTGATTAGTGTCTTCAAAACGTCCTTCTTTAATGGTATCTATCCATACAATATAATCAGCAGCAAAATCTTGTCTAGTTTTTTCAGTAGGACAAACAAAGTCTGCAATCACATGTCGACCACTATCTAATCCTTCTTTTGCTAAATGTTTCATTCTCTCTGCTTGTCTTATTCTGCCTTCAAGAGAAAAATCCCAATCGTTAGCTTCTGCTCTCACTCTGTCAGCATTCAGCCATACAGCACCTAATATATTTGCTAGTTTATCGGAGAGATAACTCTTGCCCGATCCTGGCAAGCCCATCACTAATATTTTTTTATTTTTTGCCATTGATGATTTTATGTATGTGTTGCCAATTATTTACTCGGATAATATTTTCATCTTCTAAGCCTTGGTTGTAATCATGATTATATAATAATGGTCTTAAACCATATTTTAAACCTTTTTTAGCATTAGTCCATTTATCTTCCACCCACCATAAACCTGTGCCGTGAAATTCCGCCAATGCTGCATCTTTGTGATCGCCAGTTTCTAATATAAAAAAATTTGTGAATACAGTATCACCAAATAATTCTGCTAGTCTTCTTTTCCTTAATTCCTGTGCCGGTATGTCAGATGTTTGTGATGTTATAGGTATAAATGTCCACCCTTCTGCATGTAATAATTTTACCCAAGTTTGTGCATCGGGCATTGGCAGTTGTGTACTCATCCATGCACTTTTATTAAATTCTCTAACTAATTCTCGAGAAAGATCTTTGTGTATGCCATATCGAATACTCATATCGTATTCATGATCTGTGTTCTCTAATTGAGGAAATCCTTTGGTAGACATCCATTTACTAAAATGGTCTTCCCATTCCAATAGTACACCGTCAACGTCTGTGAGTATTATTCTATCTGATCGTGGCATCTTCCATTCCAGCCACTCGTAGTTTAACTATGTTAGTTAACTGCCATTGTTTTTGATCTAATCCTTTGGTTATGCCCAACCATTTATTTCTTAATAGAGCAAACTCATTGATAATTTTTTCCATATCCACTACATCTGCCTCTCCATCCACATACTTGTCAGCATCTCGAGATGTTAATGCTCTATTGTAATTTTCTAAAAATTTCTTAAATGTTTTGGATCTTAATCTTCGATTTTCTATGTTAAGATATTCTAATATGGCTTCTATCTCTTGTAACTGATTGAATCTTTGCTCGACCACTCCCGGCAAAGATGCTGCTGCCTTTTCAAGATTTCCAAAGATGTATATTTCTTTTCTTGCTGTTTCTAGTTCCTGATCAAAATGTTTTATACAATCAGGTATTAAACTAATATCCTGACTTACTTTTGTATACCAGCTCATTATTCGTCGTATCCGTCTTCTTCTTCATCATCAAACACGCTCTCAATTGCTTCTTCTAATTTTTCATCATACTCTCCAGCGGATTTGATCACTTTAGTGGGAACACCAATATCTACCAGTGTCTTAATAAAGTCCACGGCACAGTCTACTTTCTGTCTATCAGGCACATAGTGACTGATTGAGTTCCATATCTGTTCTATTTCTTCGTGTGTAAATTCTTGCATTAATTTTTATCCTGCCAAAGTGTTTTAAAAACTCTTTTTTTCTTTTTACTATCCCAGTAACCGTAGTAACCTGCAATTTTTTTATTTTTTTTCTTTTTCATAATTGAAATATTGTAATAATTAAATAGGTAATCAACGATGTTCCTCCTATCCATAAAACATCTGACCACATTCCTTTATTTTTTTTCTTTTTTAGTTTCTTTCTCATCTTCTTTTGGTTCTGGTTTTTTAACATTTTGATAATCGTTCATTATCATTGTTAATTTATCTCCATCCCAGTCTTTTCTATATTCTAGATGTTCTTTGCCTTTGCTGTCCACATATTTTAATCTGTTTCCAGATTGAACCAGTACTCCTTGTTTTTCAAAAAGATCAACCAACCCAGAATAAGGATCCATACCTGTGTCATATGGAATTTTAACCTGCACACTCTCAAAAGGTTTAGCATAACGAGTCTTCATAACTTTACATGCTGCTCGAATACCTCTCACTTCTGAAATTTTATTACCCGCTTCGTCTTCTTTTAATTTTAATTTTTTCATTGCTATCACAATAGAAGAAGCATAGATAAATCCCTGACCTCCAGATATTTTATCATCTGGATCAAACATATCCTGTGATGCATACGTGTGATTGGTTGCTATTAATCCTACATTGTAGGACCCAAACATATTCACGCAGTTTCTAACCAGAGCTGTCAGCGCCTTGGGTTTTCTTCCTAAATCACCTTTCATCTCTCCTGCTTCAAATTGATTCACATCTGTGGGAGTCAATAACATACCCAAAGAATCTATCACAAATAGAATTTTGGGTGCATTCTCTCTATTTTCTAAATTTTCCTCTTTGTAACCTTTCATGAATTCTGATATGGTTTTAGCCACATCATCCACCATTGAAAGACTCAATTTTAATAATTTCTTCTCATCAGTGTCCACACCCAATGCCTGCAACCAAGACTCGTCTAAAGCATTCTCAGTGTCAATTAGAATAACATAGATACCTTGTGCCTGTGCATTCTTGATTATGTTGCCTGACGCTATGTAAGACTTACCTGCACCCGACTCTCCCGCCAGTACAGATACTTTTCCCAGAGGAATACCTTTGTTGAAATCCCCTGATATCAAATAGTTTAATGCGTAATTACCTGTGGAAATCCAGTCTGTGGGATCATTAAATCCTAAACCTAAACCTTGAATTGATTTTGTAATACTTTTTCTAAATTTTGTTGCGTCAAATACTTTTGTCATTTTTATTCCTATGTTCTTATATTAACACTAATTGGCTCCAGTGTCAATATGCTGGAGCCAAAAGGGAAATTAGTGTTATTTGCTTTGTCTTGATCTGATCAGTTTCAAGATATCCTCTGCTCTTTTAGCGCTATCAGTGGATGGCTGAGGTGCTGCCGCAGCAGGAGCCGCTTTTACCTCTTCTACTTTGGTAACAACAGCTTCTCCGTCAACTGTAGCAGTTACAGAAGATGATCCGTTTGCAGAACCATTTGCTGTAGCTGATACTCCAGCTGGTCTGAAATACTGACCATATTTTTCTAGATCATAAGCTTCACCTTCTACAGATTTTTCAAATAATTCTTTGATTATTTTTATTTCTGCTTCAGTGGGTTTCTTAGGTCTGAAGTCTGAAAGATTAAACAACCCAAACTTGTCAATAGCTGCTCTCTCTGCTTCGTCCAGAGCTCTTTCTCTTCTGCTCCATTTTGAAGTAGAGTAATCAGCATATCCACCTTTGGATGTTTTGTGATCCTAAAATCTACACCTCTCACAGAATCAGTTGGTAACTCTTCCATTTCTGGATCCAGTAACGCGGATCTGATTATGTTGAAAATTTGTGGACCAATGATGAATCTTCTTATTGGATTCTCTGGTGTTTTGTCATCGGACAATGGATTTTGTAACACAAAACCTTGGAATATGTAACTTTTCTTTTTCCAATACTTTCTGCCCATGTCTTCCATTGACTTGTCTTTAAACCACGGTCTAACCTCGGTTAGCACTGGGCAGGTCTCACCATACATTTCCATGCATGGTACTTGTACTTGCACTGGTCTTGAATCCGCTTGTCCTTTGATCCCAGCAAAAGGCAATTTAATCATTGCTCTTTCGGTCCAGAAAAAAGTGTTATTTGGATCTTTGTCAGGTAAGAAACGAACTACTGCTTCTTGATTTTCCTGTATGTTCCAGTGAGGGTAGATGGCGTTGTCGCCGCCTGTTGATGAAGTGGAGCGATTCACTTCTTGAGATTTTAACCTCGCTCTTATTTCAGCTAGTGTAGCCATAATGTAAGCCTCCTAATGTGCCTATGTTTGTTTTATATTTGCCTAATGTATATTAGACATAAAGAATAATATACACACTTATTTATCAAAGAGCAAGTGAATTATTTTATTATTTCTACCAACACATCATCGTGTCTATTGGTAATATTTCTAAAATCGTATATTTTTGCACTGCTGTGCAGATCGATAAATGTTTGTTTAACTTCGTCTATAGAAACTATATCTTCTATGATATATAATCCACCAGTTCTAAGTTTAGGAAATAATATATTAAAAGATTTTATTTGATCAACGAGTTTGTGAGAACCATCATCAATTACTATATCAATATCGTTGGGTATTTCTTTATATGTGGAAATATCATTGGAACTACCTATAATTACTTTACATCTATTGTTATAATTTCCTATATTTTTCCAAGCAGGTCTCTTATCAATACCGTATATTGTGGCATTTGAAAAATAGTCATGCCATAATTTCATTGAAGCTCCAGCAAACACGCCAATCTCGACAACAGTTTTTGTTTTTTCTTTTAAAGGAAGGAAAACATTTTCATAATAATGGGAAATATAACTGTGTCCTTCGAATATACTATCTTTTTTTTTCCCGATCTTGCCTTTATCACTCTTGTGCTGCTCGTTAAGTTGTGTAAGAGATGTCATTTAGATGCCGGATAGTCTTTTGATCACTGCTAATTCGTCTTCTTTTACCGACTCGTTATCGCTGGCATATTTTTGATTTATTTCTTGTGCTGCTTCTTCAGCAGCTTCTCTGTCTTTTTTAACTTCTGCCACTGACGTGTGTAGGAAATTAGCTAATTCTAAGTCACTCATCTGGCTTACAGTTGGTCCACCGCCCACGCTCTCTTGTTTCTTTTTATCTTGCTCGTCTCTGTACTGTTTAGAAACTATAATATATTCCTGTGGTGTCAGTAGCCCTACTTCTTTGTTATGTGTTTTTTTCAACCAATCACGAAATCTATATTCATCATCAATGCTAACCTGAGATTCTTGGGTCGTTTCTAGCAATCCCATGCTGTCCAATCGATCCATGATCCACTGTTCGGGATCTCCTTCTCTAGCCTTCGCTACTTCATATGGCATTTCTCCATTGCTCATGTAATAGGATATCAATTCGCGGTATAGTTTGCCAAAAGTTATTAGATCTTCCCCACCCAGTATAGCATCATATGATTCTTTGTTTCTGTCTAATATCTGCTGCACTTCTTCTTTTTCTCCTCGTCCTATGCCAACTATGTGCATATCTGAAGTGTCTACTGGTGCTTCCTGCATGGCATCTGCATATCTTTCTGCATGATCCTGCTGCACCCAATCATTGAAATCCATATCAACCATTAATTTTTCCATTTGTTCATCGGATAACTCTGTGCCATCCACAAACTTAGCACCTTGTAGGTCGTATATATTATCACCGATATCTTGCATTTCATATTCTATGGTGTTTAGGTCCACTTGCTTGCCATCGATCATGATAGGTCGATCGGATTCTTTTACCACTGATTCTGCCGGCGCCTTGGTTGTGCTCATCGCATAATCAAAAGAGTCATCGGATTTGTTTGGTTCTTTCTCTTTTCTATTATCAGAAGCAGATGCAGCATCTTGTAGAGCTGTGATCTGTTCTGGTGTGTAGTAATTGCTGATATTTGGACTCTTTAACAGAGTGTTCATGATATAATTTTTAACTGTTTCACAAGCACAAGCATCTGGTCCTTCCTTATCTGCCAATTCGCCCAATTGATCAAATAGATCATCATCTCCAAATCCTAAACTTTGTAATGTGGTAACAGCATTGACCGCTTCGGTGCCCACAGGAAAATGTTTGCTCATCACATCTTTTAATTTGCTGAAATTCTCACCAGCATGATCTTCATCTGGTAAAGAATGTATGCCTTCTGTGACTTTAGATTCTACTCGGTTGGCCCATTTTTCAAATTCTTCTCCCTCACCTTTGGCTCTGCCTTGACGATCTTTTTTAGGAGCAAACTTGCTAGGATCTTGTCTCACTTCGTCAGCATATGCTGGATCCTGTTGCATTTTTCTATAATCGTCGATATATCTTTTTGCCAATTGTATTGCAATCTTTTTATTTCTTGTATAATTTTCATCGGGTTTGAAGAATGGTGCTCCTTCATTGCCCATATCATCAGCCACTTGGCTGGCAAAGTTAGCAATTCTATCTTCTTCGTTATTTCTTGTTAACATTCTTGAAGCGATATCTGATAGAATAGAACTTAACATAGTATTCTTATTTGAAAATTTTGTTACTGATAACATCTTATCAGCAGCGGGATCTGCTCTTAATACCAATTTCTTTTCTGGATTAGCAAGGAATGATTGTACCATTGCTGACTGGTCCACTGGTGGAGACATCTCTCCATCTCGATCATCATACTCTTTCATGATCGAATGAATCAATGGCAGAGCTGATTCCACTTTGTCATCGAGATGTTTTAATGTAAATTTTTCTCTTAGGCTATTTCTAGTAGCGTCATCTAATTCGGCGATAGTGGCAGGCTGAAAACCTTCTTTGGCTTTCATGTAATGTGTTTGTTTACTTAAATTTTTTACATAATTTCTCATGTTTTCTAATTTAAGTTGACTTTTTTCTATGATGTCGCCCACTGAATTGTTTAACTGATCTTTGTTGGCAGCGTATCTTGAAAAACTATTAAGCTGAGCAATCTGTTCACTCATTTTAATAATATGTTGCCCAAAATCATCATGAGGTACACCACCATTGGCCACATGACGAGCCATTGCTCTTGCACCTGCTAGATGCTTCATTGGATATTTGAATCTTTCACCTTGTGAATTTTCAATGTATAAACTATTGATCTGTCTGCTTCTTGCTCCTGGCACAGATTCATCCACAGGTTTCGCATGTCTAATAATTAATCTTGTTTTGTCTAAATTTTCGTAAGAAGACTTTTTAGTTCCTCTAAGACTCTCTGCTACCGGAATACCCGCTAATTTTGTAAGTTTGTTTAATTCTTCAGACATATTATCGTCTGTATTTACCGTTTGATTCACATCTGCAAGATTCTTAAAATCCTGCTGTGTAAGGCTATTTTTTGTGATATCTCTTACATCAAAACCTATTTGATGTTCCACTGCAAAGTCTTTTAACTCTTTAAGGAATGAATACCAATCTGCTCGAGCAGTATCATCAATCTTTTCCACTAATCCTTGATTGTAGAACACTTTCATACTCTCTCCATCAGCAATACTGATGCTTACTCTGCCAAAATTATCAGATGATTCACTGAATTCAAAATCAAAGAACACTGCTGATTTGGGATCTGCAGTCACGTTGCCCGCACTGTCCCCTAATTGTATATTAGCAAACTTGCTGCGTATTTTATTGAATAAATCCTGTGATGTTTTGGGCTTGATCATACTATATTTATTACGTACCCAGGTTGGCAAATATAGGCATTGGAGCGGTCCATTCAGTGGTCCTATCGGTCCATCTTTCAAATATTTTAGGGTCAAATGTGGCCAAAACCTGCATCATACGAGTCATTAATAAGCAAGCACTCACTAGATCATCGTGTTGTCCGGGTTTACCTTTATAAGAAACGCCCGATGCTACGAAGTCTTTTAATTCTGATATTAATGGTTTACTATTAAGCTTCATCTTGCCCGATTCTACCAATTCTTTAAATTTGGCACAGGCTGCTATTTTATGTTTAGCAGTGGTATTAAATCCTCTTCGAAATTTTCTACGATGTCCTTTTCGTATAGGTTCGCTCAAGAATTGACCATGAATATTCTCTTCTCCCAGATCCATCACTCGCAATAACACAGCTTCACCTAGAGTATTGTTCTCCATGCTGTAGTATATCGCGGGAGTCTCTGTGGGATTTTTTTCTACGATAGAATCATAGATATGTTTTGTGATCGCTTGTAATATTCTAACCTGTTGATTGGCCGGTGTGGTGTTATGATGCCATTCTCCCACTTGTTCAAAACTTGGCAATTCAAATACCTGTATGGCAGCGAAATCCCCTCCGGTGCCTAAGCTCGGATCCAGTGCCACCATGTAGGCATTTCCTGGTGTGGGTGTTTTCCACCAACGCACCTGTCCCATATTGATTAACGGATCTTTGCCTTCTAATTCTACTAATTTTATACTAGATATTAATGTTTCATCAAATATTAAAAATTCGCACTCGTGCTCTCTGCGAAATCTTTCTTCTCCAATTCGACTTCTCTCTTGCTCAGCCCATTTTTCATCTCTATCCGGATGTTCTGACCAATGAGCCTTCATGGCGTAAAAACCATTGGTACCCACTACTCGATCAACTCCATAATCATCAAACCTCTTACAGGCTTCTTTCCAAATTAGAGCGAACTGATCCTCATCTGAGTTTGGTGTGGAAGTGATCAAACATTTACCTCCTGTACTCAATGTGGGAGATAATGAAGTCCAGAATTCTTTGGCCTTCTCGGGAGGTTGTACGAATGCAAACTCGTCACAGTATATCAGAGAAAGTGACATACCCCTACCGGTGTTTTCAGTGGTAGTGGTTGCCATGATCTTGGATCCGTTATCAAATTCTATAGAGTTCCTATTGTATTGTGTGACACCTGCCTTGATCCATGATGGCAACATCTCGTAGGCATATCGCACCCTGCTCATAATATCTGATGCTCCTTGATATTTGTGTGCTGCGATCAGTATCTGAGAATCTGGTTTGAACATTGCATACCATAAAAGATAGCCAGAAGCACAAGTGGTCTTACCTGTTTGTCGTGGCAGCATGGCGATACTAAATCTGTGATTATTATAACTTTCAATCAACCTTTCCTGATAAGGATACGGTTCAAATCGCATCTCTCCTTTGGTAGGATGCTGTATTCTCATAAATTCTTTCATAAAGAAAAGAGGACCGGTCTTGGGATCCATGCATTGTTCTAATTTCAATACCTGATCAGTGGTATATTTGTGTTTCTTGTGTGCCTTTTTTATCTGGTCACTGTCCAATGATATATATGCCATGGCTATTATTTAAGTTTATACCAATCCGTCACGTTGGTATATGATGTGGCTCCAAAACGATCCATATGACCTATTTCAAGACTGTGTATCACAGCTTCCACATAATCGTTCCAATAGTCCACGAATTGTTTCATTCGAGGATATCGTGGAGGCACATCCATGGTCTGCCACCAAAACTCTTGTAATATATTTTGGTAATTAGGCATCTTGTAGGTCACTTTTATAGAAGTGTATCTCAATCCGTCAGAATACTCTCCAAAGAAATTCATAAAAATATTTAGTGGGTTATCTGGTAAAATTAAGTTACTGTAAATGATGTAGCTGCTGTAACTGTAGATCCACCAATGTCGATCAAGTTTGGACCAACAGTTGAGCCGTCGTCATCGGAATTGCCGATGTTTCTCACTCTGTATTGCATATCTGCAGCAGTTGCATTTTTATCCATAACTAGATGAATTAGTCCTGTGCTAGCATCAGCGATAAAATATGCTAATGGATTAAGTTCTTTTAATATCTGTTCAACAGCTTCTTCAACAGCATCGTCTTCATCTCGAAGATCCACCGCTACACCGTCTCTTTTTTTTACTATGAGTTTGAAAAGATTGCAGTTAACATCGTATAATGTTCCTACTGTTGCTTTTAAACCTGTTACTCTTGTTACTGATGCCATATAAATTATTTATCCTTCTTTTCTTTATCTTTGAGAGCTTTCTTCATGGGCTCTGTTTTATTACCATCTTTGTCAAAATCCAAATAGTCTGGTTTTGCCTTGGCAGCCTCTTGATATGTTTGTTTAAAACTCTCATATTGAGCTCTTAGACTATTAGATAGTTGTTCTTCTGTGATGTCAGATCCTTCTGTTCTAATTGCCATAGGATTATCACCACCAGCTGCTTTAACATAAGCACCTTTTTCACGATTTAGATCTGTGCCATTTGGTACTGCTGCTTTGATGTCGCTGTATTTTTCTTTTGGAGTGTTAGCATAATCTTCATCTGCTTGTACATCTGCTGCAGGTTGATTGATCATATCTTGACTCACTGGTTGTACTCCTGCTAATTTTAATAGTTGCATCATCATAGATGCTTCTTCTGGACTGTCGGTTGCAATCACAACAGATTCATTCATTTTCTTTTCTTTATCTTTGATAGCTTTTTTCATAGGTTCCTTTTTGTTACCGTCTTTATCAAGATCTAAGAAGTCTGGTTTTGCTTCTTGTACTGATTCGTTTTCTTTTTCTTGTTTTTGCACTCGATCCCATACATGAGCCTGTGATTGTCCGTGTTTCTTGATAAATTCTTCTCTGGTCATGTCCACAGCATCGGATTCCATATCCATCAACCAATCTTTAACTCGACCTTCTTCCACTTCGTTGCCTTCTGCTACGCCTGCCGCTGACATAAATGTCGCATTATCAAATCTTGGATTACTTTTAGCAAATACTCCGGCTAATAGTTGGGCAGTTTCTGCACGTTTGATTGGATCTTCAATCTGTTTCACTGTGTCGGCAAACAGTTGAAAATGTTGACGAGTCATTGTCTCATCTATTTCACCTTCATTTTTTTCAATGCCTTTAGCAATGTCATGAGCTTTAGTGATTGTAGATTTTTTTAAAGGTGGTTTGTCTCCAGTTGCTTTCATTGCAGCAGCCATTCCAATTGCGTATGGATTTTTTGCTTTTTCAGAAACTGCACCATTGGTTTTTTCAACACTAGAGATTGCATCTTTAACATCTATATTAGGATTGCTCTCTTGAATTTGTTTAAGTCTAGATAAGATATCGATCATTTCCATAAATTTATTTTCCTGCTGGGTCTGGGTTGCCTTTTACTGGACCTTTATGTGCTGGTTTGATTGGTGATCCAGAATTTTTCTTATCGCCTTCGTTTTTTTGTATTTCCTGCTCCACTTTAATTTTAGCAGCAAATTCCATTTTTTGTTTTCTATCTTTTAATAATTCTTTTAATAAACTTTGATTAGCTCGATCTCCATACACTTCATCAGCTTTCACTTTTGGAGCATCTTTGTATTCTACATCTTGTAACATAGATTTAAATTCTGATTTTTTCTCAGCGTTGGCTTTCATTTCTTCTTGATATTCCTCTGTGGGCTCTCCGGGTTTTCTCACAACGATTTGATTAGGATGTAATCTCATGCTGTCAGCAACCAATGCTCTCATCTCAAATACTGATGCTGGATACATTGTGGTTAATTCGAATATAGTCACTGCTTGATTTTTTAAATGTGGAAAATCTAATGGCATTTCCTGTATAGGAGTTTTTTTGCCTTTTGACAAACTTTTAACTTCGTATTTTTTTAAGGCCGACTCTAATTTAGTGCCAAAATCTTCGCTTAAATCACCAGCCACTTTGATTTTGTAGTTGTATTCTTTAATTGATTCTGCTAGATAGTGTTTAAAGTCTGTCATAATGCAGTATTTAGTCTTTCTTGAGCAGTTTCTTCATTAACTCGTTACGATCGCTAATGATCATACCTTCGCTTTCAACCGGTTCGCTAGTGTCGTCTGAGCCGCTTTTATCTATTTTTAACTTTTTGAGCTGTAGCTCCACCATCTGTAATTTTTTATCAATTTTTTGAGATTTTGCGTCTATGGCATTGCGTAACATCGAGCTGGCAACCTCAAAAATACGTCCTGAATATCTGCTGTCCACGTTCATGCCTAGATCCATGAGATTTTTGTAGCTCTCTTCAGCTTCCATGGCCAGTTTGTCCAATTCCAGATCACTGAGTTCTCCCAATCCTTTAACCTGTGGCAGTGCTGCTGCAATCTTGTCAAACTCTTGATAGGTTTTTTCTAATGCTTTGGCAGTTTGAGGGTCTACATTTTTAGGTATAGAGGGTTTATCTTTGTCTTCTCGAGATTTCTCCTTGGCATCCACTTGTGCAAATGCTTCCTTGACATTTGGTAAATTGAGTATCTCTTCTAGTTTGCGTGTCATTGTGAATATTTACTTACGATTGCCTTGATGGAATAATTGTTCTTCACTCAATACTCGAAAAGTGATTCTATTCTGCCGAGCATAGGCTGTGGCAGCCTCCCATTTGGCTCTATTGATAACCACCTGCGTTTGTCGACCGGTGCTTTTACCAGCACGTGCCATGGAAATTTGATTCATGGGTTTTACTTCTATCAATTCTGCATGTTTACTGCCATCTTTGTCCATGTAAACTATGAAAAAATCCGGCACATAAATTGTGTATTTGCCTGTGAGTGGATGACGATAGGGAATTTTTATAGATTCACTGGCCCACTGATAAACGTTTGGATGCTCATCGCATAAACGCATGAATGAGTGTTCCCAACCACTCCTATAGGTTGGAGACTTAGTTCCCACATACTTCGCAGGATTCTTCATTATGAATTTTCCTCTTGCAAATTTCATTAGGCCACAACATTTCTTGAAACTACATCTTTAACGTTCTTGGTATTTCTGACACCCAGTCGACTGGTCTTGAATCTATTGGCATTAAGAACAACTGTAATTAATTCGCTCAGTTGCACGGGAGAAGATTGACCCAACAGATCCAGTATTTGAGTCACAGGCACAGCATCTATTTTAGATTGTTTTAATATAACATATGCTATCTCTTCTGCTGGCTGCCTATCAAATCCTCTCTTTACAAAAAATGCTATGGTAGTTTCATAATCATTGATATTGAACTGGAAAGGTTCAACATATTGATTATTTTTTAAATCATCGATTGTTTTTTGTAATCTATCTTTTTCTTTCTGTGGTAGATTTGTATAAAATTCTGCCATTATAATCCTGCTCTTTCTGCTACGATATACACCTCGTTGGTAGTTCTATTGATTTTGATATATCCTTCATTTACTAATTTAGTTATATCAGTCAATGCCCTGGCTCTATATATGTTTTTCGTGCCATCGGTAGAAGCTGCATACTCTATATCACTCTGTGCTATGGTTAAATTTTTTCTAGAACCATTTAATTTATAATATATAGAAGACGCCACCTGATCTCTGGCAGACAAATTAGATTGTAACAAATTAAACGATTCGGTCGGGCTGAGATAATTTTGTGTATCAATGATAGGATTATTAATCGCCCTATTTCTGGTCTTATTTTTATCGTCAACCAATCCTTTAGAAGTGGCCAGTGTCGCTCCTGCGGCCACAGCCACGATCGCGGCATTACCAACTGAAAAATTTCCCACAGGGTTGGTTATCGTGCCTGACTGTCGACCGATCTGCACCACTCCCTCTTTTGTGAGCCCTTTTAACTCTTCCTTGGCTGCTTCTTTGGCTTTGATTTTTTTAGCATTATTATAGGTATTGATTCCTGTGAGAATCGTGCCTAGGTTGATATTATTGTTGGCCACATCTGTGATCACAGAACCGATGCCATCAACAATACCCCCAGGACCAAATATTGATGTAGTTCCTCTGCCCAGAATGCTCAGTGGTGACGGTTCCAGATCGTAATGCAATGTGGCAAAACCTTTTATGTCATTGCTGTTTACTATGCCCGCTCCGTATAAGACCGTCTCATAAAATACTTGCATGGTATTGCTCATTATTCCCCCGCCATCGTTTTGATCGAGATTGTCGTGGCTGAATGACCCTATAACAGGATTGATCAGAGTAAATGATGTGAATCTTTTTTTATGTAATGCAAAAATTTGTATAGATTTTAAGAAAGGTTTTGCTCTTTTTGTGGCGCTGTCCATACCAAATTGTGTGGCCACTCTATTAGGCCCATACATATCATCCTTGGTGAAACCGTTGGCTCCCCCAGCGTTTGCAACAGACAAAGAATCAGAAATATTATATTCATAATATGCTTTCCAAAAAGCATTTACAGTGTCTGCATGATCATCATGGAATACTATATTGACCGGATTGTATTTTATTCTGGTAGCCACATAAGTTTTTTTATTATATTGTATTTTTTCTTCTAAATTCATATCGTATTTGGGCAATTCGCAATTTTTTACCAACATGTTTAGTTCTAATCTTTCGTTGGTACTAAACGCCCTAGCAGGTATCTCATTATCAATATCAAATACCACATGAAATAAAAATTTTTGTTTGGGTGCTAATCTAAAATTATCATCGAGGTATAAGCGACTGGCATGAGCATAATCTTTCATGCCTGGAAGACCGTTGCTGAATCCTGATAAGAAATTATTAATGCTTGGCATACTCTATATTTATAGTCACAAAAAAAGCGCCGTTAAAGGCGCTTCTTTTGCTATAAACGAAATGTAAAATTATATACCGCCGCCTGTTGCTAATGAACCGATAGTTCTTGTCAATGCTGTGCCAATTCCTGTGCCTTGTGGAGTTTGTACTGCGTTGTCGTATCTGATTGATAAGGTGATTGTAACTGGTTCAGATGTAGCATAAGCCAAGGTGTTGTAGTTTACTGATTGTACGTAAGAGCCATAAAGTTCCCAAGTTTCTAATATGCCTGGTGCTGTTGCGCCATTACCACCATCCAGCATTTCAATTCTAGTGGTGAATTTGTAATCAATTCCTGAAGCAGCTGAAGCTTGTTCAAAGAAATCAAATTGTTTCTGAACTTGTTCACCAACCAATTTAGAAACTGAGTTATTAACATCGTCTCTCAATGTCAATGTGATAGCTTCCCATGTGTGTTTTCCAGCCATATAAATTCTTGAGTTGTAAACATCCAGTGTCACATCATCGAACGTTAAGTTAGGTCTGGTAACATCAACCACTTGTTTGGTGATTTCTGATCTTGGAGTGGATACACCGAAGTTTTCAAGAACTACTCTAAAACGATACTGAAGTTTTGGCATCAATAAACCTTGTGATGCTGAACTCTGATCGTTTGCTAATGGTACTGTAAATTTACTTAATGTTGAGATTGCCATATTTTTGTTCCTTTTTATTTACCGGGTATTAAACTCCCAAGTTAGCTATTTCTCCTGTGTTTTTAATTCTTAAAGGTATGTAGATAAACTCAACTGATTTCACAGGCTCAATTGCTATGTCAACATACAGTTCATTTCT
>Ga0114973_10000822_pt1 | contig 23298 bp, 2 predicted proteins | sample M_140807_MF_Meta_FD_87025 | JGI IMG/M metagenome (GOLD analysis project Ga0114973, IMG submission 87025) | Freshwater microbial communities from Lake Montjoie, Canada to study carbon cycling - M_140807_MF_MetaG | ecosystem: Environmental > Aquatic > Freshwater > Lake | place: Lake Montjoie...
ATAGGAGACCCGTATAACAAATATTATTCTTTTCTATTGTACCTGTAGGGCAAGAGTCTTTGGATCTTTTGAAAACTGTTACTGGTAAAGCACCTAAGTTTGACCAAATATCTGATTTTTCTGTACCTTGTCCTGTCGAAGTTACAGACTTTATCATAATATACACATTTGCATCAATTGGCTGATATACAACATCTCCTTGTTCATAAAGCTTACCATTATCATAAACTTTTATATTTCGTGTAGGAAACTCTTCATATTGCACAGGTAGCCAGGTAGCTGTATCATTAACAAATGTTCCAGGAACATATTTTTTATTAATCATCATATAATTATTAAGCCCTTGAATCAGTATAAATCCGAGAGGATAGACCGTTAAAGGATTATAAATATTCCTGTATTCCCATTTTCCTCCAGGTGTCATTGCGGCAGAAGCAACAGCGGCAGAAGCTTGTGCGGCAGAAGCAACGGCAGCAGAAGCAACGGCGGCAGATGCTTGTTGTCCCTGCGGTGTCATAGCAGCAGAAGCAATAGCGGCAGAGGCAGTCGCGGCAGAGGCAGTGGCAGCAGACGCTTTTACAGAGACAGCAAGATTATCATAACAGCCTGTAGGAGTATCAGTTGTACCTGGGGGGCATACTAGTATGGGAGGTACTATACATTTATGAGCACCTACACTCTTTTCATGCGAGGAATTCCCCCCACATCTTACAACAACAGTAAGAAATTTACTGTAGCCTGGGGCTGGATCTCCCAGAAGTGCTGGTATATTATCAATTGTACATAGACTCTTTCCAGCACAGTGTGTCTTTAGTTTATCTAGTGCGGTAGAAGATGCCATCGTAGGATTTGTGAATCCATAAGAAGTAATATCATCTCCTACAAACCGTCCACCCACAGACGTGCCATAGTGGACAGCGTCAAGAAAGAAGGGTAAATTATCGCTACATTCAATCCTCATAGCTGTATCTGCCACAGCAGTTACAACCGATTTTCCAGCCATTTGACCTGAGCAACTAAAGATTGGTGTTGAAGGTATAGATATAGTACACATATTATCTGTAGACTTTGTCCAATTGAGAGGGCATGTTATTGTGGGCCCCACTAATCTACTATAGGTACAAGTAGTTCCATCGTCAGAGAGTTCATGGTGATATCCTGCCGCAAATGCAGGACAGCTGTTTGTAATAGTCGAATAACCATAACAGTTGTTCCAAAACTCATCATTCGGATTTGCACATTGACGAATCTTTTCTCGTACAGGCAGACTTAATGCGTTGGAAATTATTGAACTATATCGTTGTGCTGAAGATTCCTGTGCGGCAGAGGCCCTGGCAGAAGAAGCTTGTGCGGAGGAAGCACGTGCTGTTGATTCCCGTTGACCTTGTGGAGTCATGGCGGCAGAAGCAGCGGCAGCGGATGCTGTGGCAGCGGATGCCTGGGCAGAAGATGCGCGTGCCATCGATTCGTGTTTACCTTGTGGGGTCATGGCGGCAGAGGCTACAGCAGCAGATGCTGTGGCTGAAGAAGCTTGTGCAGCAGAGGCGCGTGCGGCAGAAGCAGTAGAACCAGAAGCAGTTAGTAGGGGAATCGTATGACAGACCCCCGCTCGAGCAATTGTACCCACTGGACAAATTCCTAAATTTATATTTACAGGGGTAACCTTTGCTTGGTTACCCAAATTATACCAGTAGGGTTTAATTGTACTGTCTGAGCTGTATGCAGAAGGGGTATACCCAGATCCTATGTTACGACTCGTCATAACAAAAACATTTCTAGAGGCTGGCTCGTACACAATCTCACCAGTTTTATAAACCTTGTAATTATCATATTCTCCTACAGTCATATTGGCAACATCTGAGAGCTTTGAAAAAGGTACCTGTACCCAGTACTCTGTATTAGTAACATCAATTCCAGGGGCATACACTGTGCTGAACATCAAATAATACGTTGAGCCTTGAGTCAGTATAAATCCTTGAGGATAATCTTCTGAGCGGTTATAAATATTATTATATGTCCATAGGTTATCTGCCTTTCCTTGAGGTGTCATAGCGGCAGATGCTCGTGCGGCGGATGCAACAATAGCAGCTCTCCTTCCTGCAGGAGTTCGTGCGGCAGAAATAATTGCCTCGGCAGCCATTGCGGCAGAGGCTTTTGCGGAAGATGCTTGTGCAGCTGCGTGGGCAGTGGCAGCAGATGCTAGATATCTAGACCCAGTAATGCTGTAACAACGATTGTTTATATTTACCGTCCTTATAGGGCATACTATAGCAGGACGTGTTGTACATGTAGGTCCACCTATAGTGTCTTCTGCCCCTGTAGAGCAGGAGGCAGAAACTGTGAGAAATTTACGTTGTTCAGGGGCAGGGTCTCCACCGAGAATAACAGTATTAGCAACTACAGAGCATGAATTTTTATTTAAACATCTCTGTTCTATTACAGATTTTGCGCCAGCTAAATTGAGTGAGGGGGGTGTTAATGTAATTGAACTACTACTTCCATCAAACCTTCCAGTCACACTAGGTCCAAACGATACAAAACTAATATTATTAATTTTAGCGGATGGCTCAGAGCATTTTAGAGTTAAAGCTTCATTTTCAACAGCAGTCTTAGTAAAAATTCCAGAATTTATTGGAATGTCAGGGGCAACAGCATCGAAATTGCTATATACACTGCCACCACTATAGCTAATAGGTTTAATTGTAGAGGGGTCTTCGCACTTTCGAAGAACACAAAGAGACTGTCCAGCCACATAGTTAAATGCATTACAACCATGTGTGAGAATTTTAGAATCACACAGATTAGTACAATTATTAAGTGTATCCGTTTTAGTCTCAATAACAGAACAGTCATTATCAGATAAGGCGCAATTTACACATTCCTGTTTGTACTTTACCGAACACTTTTCATATTGTGGTAGAGAGGGTGTGCTTATATGACATTGTGTTCCTGACAATGTAAAGTTTGTGTGTGGGCATTTGAGACCAGTGATACAGTCAGACCCAGCTACTGTTCCATTATCACAAGTATATGTTGTTATATAATCTACTACACATGTCCACCGAGGAGAATCACCGCTAGGTTGAGTATAAGTAGATTTAACTGACCCAGGTGGGCAAAACCAACAGGAAGGAGGGCCCAACCAATCTCCAACATTTTTTGTAGATTTAAATATTTCACCAACTTGAGCACCATTTGGAGCTGGTGGACAATGAGACTCATAATATACTTTCTTACCATCTTGTGTATCATAATAACACCCCCAATTTCCTGAGGTTCCATGATGATTAGGATTACAAAATGGAGCTCCAGGTATGATTTGAGGTAGAACTTCACATCTCATAGGAGCAATTTCGCCCAGAGTGACACGTCCCCGAGGCCCTACTTCATATATTTGCTGTCTCGCTTTGAGTTCGTATCCAGCAGGACATGAATAATTAGCTGTAGCTGCTTTAGTACACGTAGTTCCATTTTGCCTAAAACCTGGAATGGGACAAAATGCATTTACAGTAAAATTACAGCTATCTTTATCAGCAGAAAGTGAAAAATTTGCTGGACACAACATATTTGATAGGGTCGCTGGCATTGTACAAGTATTTGCTGACATTCTATATTTTGGATTTGGACATTGACTAAACATACCAGATGTAGCAACAACGGCAGCAGAAACTTGGGCACCAAATGCTTGTGCCGCGGAAGCCCGTGCGCCAGATGTACGGAACAATTCGGCATTGATTGCTTTGTCAGCAACTGCGGCAGATGCGCGTGCGGCAGATTCTTGTTTACCTTGTGGTGACATAGCGGCAGACGCGGCAGCGGCAGAATCGAGAAGCGCAGAAGCGGCAGCGACAGATGCGGTAGCGGCCGAGTCTTGCTGAAACTGTGCCTCAGCAGCAGATGCTTCTGCGGCAGATGCTTGTGCTAAATCAGATTCCGCGGAACTAGCTTGCGCTGAAGATGCCATCGCGGCAGATACTACCGAGGCAGAGGCTTGAGCCATCGATGCTTGTGCCGAGGATGCCGCAGCTGCTGATACCCCTGGGGACATAACAGGACTACCACCCGCATATGGGTGTGCCGATTCAAGGGACCCCCCAGATGTTTTTTGAAAGCCCCACTTCCATGCCAAATATCCTTCAACGGCATTGATACTTACCATGGGCAATACGGAATCATAGTATATAATTTCACTCAAATAAGAAAAGGAGATTTGACCAGGACCATATCCTGCTCCCACGATAATACGATTCAATTCTGTTTTACCACTCGTCTTTATTGTAGCAGTTTGTGTATTAACACCATTTTCTCCCATAAGATATTGTCGTATATTGATAACTGTACCAGCAGGCGCCGCTGCGCTAGTACCTTGATTTGTGGCGTCAAATGTAAAAGAAATTATAAATGGCATAGGAGTGGTACTTGTCGAATCAAAACTGGCAGTGGGAGTTGTAAGCATCGTTTCATTAGATCCGAAACGAATCGAAAGAGTATTTGTAGTAGCACTATTTGTGTTATCATAATACCTTCCTAATTGTAAACCATTTGATTTACCATAGGTATCACTCATGGTATGTCCCCAGAGAAAGGCGCCACTAAGGTAGGAAGAATACGTATTAACAGCATCTGGTAATATTCCTACAATAAAAACGGTCGATGTTTTAGTTGTACTTGGCATACCTGAACTTACTAGAGTTGGACTTCTCGGATCTTCTGGATTCCCAGTTTGTGTAAAATCAAACGCAGGATACGGGTAATCGGATGGAGAAGTCTGTCCAAAAAGTGTATCAGCATTCATAACATTTTTTGTGTAATATATGGCAGATAATTCATTAATCTGGATCAATGATAATCCATTTTTTGATTTATCGGTCCACGCGTAAACACTTTTGTTCTCTACTGGTAATCTAGTAACAAGTCCATCATTTATTGCGGTATTTCCACCTATGACAGATGTTCCATTTCCTGTTGGATCATCGGCATCATGCCATTCGATTAAATTACCTAAAGAATTTATCATTTCCGATGAGGTTGAAAAGTTACCACCGGTTTGTTTGAGCCTGGAACGTCGCGTACCAGGCTCTTTTTTTCTGATACGTAAAGTTTTTTTAGCCATTGTTTCTAATTTTCGATAGATTAAAAAGATGCGCCGTTTTAACCGGGCATCTGAGAGGCATCTTGATTATTGTATTAGAAATCTACCTGCCGATGGATTATTATCAGGGTCGACTGGTATTCTTGCCAGGGCCTCGGCAGCATAGGCCTGTAATATATTTGGACTCGTATGTGTATTGATTTCAATGCGAACTCCCATCATTCTATCCGTACAGTACTGGGCATTCCTACAATTTCCACGCCCCAGAATTTGTATACTGGAAATGAAATTCTGCTCTCCCAAGTCAATTTCCAGGAATTCCTTATCCCTGGCATTTGTAGCTGATTGCCATAGATTGGGAAAGTCACGAACGACTCGTGAATCATCTAGTACAATTCTCGGATTCTCTGACTGCGGATAGTTCGATGTGGCGTAGACAAGTTTGCCTGCTGCGATATTGCTTAGTGTAACATCATTTACAATAACTTGTGATATATTTAGCCAGCCGTCGCCTTTTAGTACGGACGGCCTGATACGAATATAGCGCCCTTCATATTCATCGGTATAGATTGTTTGGTCAGCATCATTTGTAGGCAGAATGAATTTTCCTCTTGTAGGGTCATTTCCTATGAGTAAATTCTCTTGTGACATGAATGCCTTAGCGGCGGATGCGGTGGCAGAGGATGCTTGCGCTGAACTGGCAGTAGCTGCCGAAACTGTGAGAGCTTGGGCATTTGATGCTTGGGCAAGGGAGGCTTGCATGGAACTGGCTTGCGCGGAAGATGCTATGGCAAGAGACGCTTGAGCGGCAGCGGCCTCTTGCGCTGCCTTGGCAGCGGCATGGGCATCAAGTACATCTTGTGTAGTGGTAAGATTCATTTCCACACGAAGCTGCGACATTCTTGGGTCAGATGTCGGAGGGCCTATGATACGTACAAGAGCAATATCGCGTTTATCACCAAGGTCAATCTCAATAAAATCATCTCTATTAGGTGTGGCATTTTGCCAGAAAATGCTACGCGACCTGAGTACACCATCCACGACGCAGGTAGGTGCCTGGTCCTGAGAAGAGCTTGCGTAGACGGCGGCATTTAAGGCAAAGTTCTTTCCTAAAAGATTCAGTACGGCAATTTGACAGATTTGAATATAGCCATCGCCCTCAGAAAAGGCAGGGCGTACTCGGATATAACGCACAGATTTTCTAGCAGAAATCGATTGGTCAGTTCTTGTTGATAACAGAATATATTTCCCGTTGGAAGGATCTTGGCCCATTGAAACAAGTGCTTCTGCTGCAGATGTTTGTACAGCAGATATTTGTGCGGCAGATGCTTGTATGGGAGATAATTGTATAGCAGATAACAGTACGGGAGGTCCTTGCGAAGAGGATGCAGTTTGTGTTTGTGTGATTAGCTTTGGGGCGGATGTATTAGGACTCGATGATTGCGAGCTGAATTGTCGGGCAGCCGATTGTTTAGCGGATTCGTGAGCCGCCGATGCTTGTACTATGGCAGCATTGGCAGCCGACTCCATAGCCATTTGTGTGACAGCATGTGTACTATAATAAGCAGTGGCATCAGCAGTAGTGGTAGTATTAAGCTCTATGCGAACAAAAAACATTCTTTGTCTACAATTGGCAGGGCAATCAGCAAGTCCTACGATTCGTATACTTGAAACAATTTGTGGCGTCAATAGTTTAACTTCCACGTATTCCGTATTTCTATTATTAGAAGATGACTGCCAGATATTTGGTAAATTACGTGGGGTAGTAGTTCCATCAAGTAATATCTGTGGACTCTTTGCAGTCGATAGAGTAGAGCTTGCGTATATCAATGCAGAAGGTGATATTAAAGTACCTTTGTCATTATAAATCATAATTTGTGAAAAGTGTATGAACCCATCTCCTTGGGATATGGAGGGCCGTATACGTATGTATTGACAGAAATAGTTATTTATTTCTATTGTCTGGTCAGAATCACTACTTGGGAGAACATACCGGCCCTTTGTTTGGTCAATGCCAGCTGCCGCATTTGTTTGGGCAGTAGAGGCAATCGCCGCAGATGCTTGTGCGGCAGATGCCAATGCAGCGGATGCTAATGTACTTGATACAACAGAGGAAGGTGAGATTGATGCTGGAAGACTTGATACTACTTGAGAACTTGATTGCGGTATTGAATATTCTTGTACAACTGGTGTTGATGCCGAACCGGCACGCTGAACACGCGCTTTAAGTTTTTTTGATTTCCGACGCGACTTGGCCTTTTTAGACCGAGATACTGTCATCTACTTTTTCCATAGATTTAAAACGAGTATATAATACGCCTTTTAAATCCATATCCGGGTTTTATATCTAACTTCCTGAAGCTCCTGATGAGCCCGATGCCTCTGATGAGCCCGAAGCTCCTGATGAGCCTGATGCCTCTGGCTCTTCTGTCTTTGATTCTGGCTCTTCTGTCTTTGATTCTGGCTCTTCTGTCTTTAATTCTGTCTTTAATTCTGTCTCTTCTGGCTCTTCTATCTTTAATTCTGTCTTTGATTCTGTCTCTGAGCCTGAAGCTCCTGACTCTGAAGCTCCTGACTCTGAAGGTCCTGACTCTGAAGCTCCTGATTCAGTTGACTCTGACTCGAAAACCATAGAAGTCGCTGCACTCGCTGTAGCTATAGCTGCGGATGGCCCTGTTCGTACAGTTCCAGGACTGACAACATTTATACGCTGACATGCGAATATTTCAATAGGATTTGACGACGCCCCTGGGACACTCCCAACTCCTGCCACACCATGTGGTAGTACCCAGAATGTTTCAGTGGTAAGAGTATTAAAATAGAAAATTTGCTGAGTCGCAGGGTCCCTGTATTGAGCGTATAAGTCAGAAATATGTTCATTAGGTATGAGGTCAAGGCCCCTAGGAAAAGGAGGAGGATTGGGATGGTCCCAAGTTGTTTCACCTGTGCCAGGGTAGTAATAAAAGTACTTATTCTTTGCGCTATCCAAGTATTTATCCCATCCATCTGGTAGACCTGAATCGCCGTATTTCATTTCACCAACTATAGGTCGCCTTGGTGTAAAAGGATGCTCCCAGCTTTCATCTTCACCAGCAAAGTAGTAATATTTACGTATACCAGTATCAAAATACTTCTGCCATGGCGACGATAGGGTAGGGTCCGTAATAATTTGGATATCAGTTACAAAGGGTTTTACACCCCCACCTTGCTGTGCTGGGGTCAAGTTCAATAGCTTTGCCTCTTCCTGTCTCGTAACCGTAGGTATCCCTTCAGGGCGTTGTATATAGGAATGGTCAATGCGTTTGCTAGGAGGTTGGGGATGAGGAACAATTTCATTTTGGTATTGATATGCATATTTACGCAACCTTCTGTCCCACACTCGTTCATAACCATTTGGAAGGGATGGGTCGGGAGTAAGCACTGGCATGAAATTAGATGGTTTACTTACTTGTATACTATCGGATGAATTTGTAGAGCCTGAGATTGTAATTGTACGGGGTCCTTGTGCGGCGGATGCTTGAACTGTTAATGCGGCAGGTGTTAATGCGAGAGGTGTTGATGCCATAGGTACTATAGTGGCAGTAGGCCTTATAGAAGCAGGGGTTTGCGCCTCTTCAACTTCACCTGTAGTTTCCGAATTAATTTGAACACGAAGCCCTATCATTCTTTTACGACACATTGCATTCATATGACAATCGCTTCTCCCCAATAGTCTTATAGCCGAAATTGCTTGCGGCTTACCCAAGTTAATTTCAATAAATTCCGTATTTCTATTGGGAGTTGCCGTATGCCATAGATTAGGAAGCCCGCGCACATGTTTACTTCCATCAACAAGTATTTTGGGATTGGCAGCACCCTTCATTGTGGATGAGGCATATATCTGCTTCCCTGTGGCAATGTTCAATCCAAGAACATTGTAAATCATAATTTGCGAAAAATGCATATAGCCGTCCCCACTGATTTTAGGAGGCATAATACGCACGTACTGACCTATAAATCCATTTGTAGGAATTATCTGTGATTGAAGAGTTGGGTCTTTTAGTAATGCCCCGCCAGATTGTGAAAAACTGAAATTACCACCCTGTTGTGTATAATCATCAGCATACTCGGGGGGAATATCATCAGGAGCTAGTGGCGAATCTTCATTCACTTCAATACGGAGCCCTAACATCCTATCCATACATGTTTGATTTGAATTACAATTATATCTGCCAATCACTTCAATACTTGAAATGGCTTGTATGGAGCCGAGGTCAATTTCCAAGAATTCTTCATTCCTATTTCCAGATTTCGATTGCCATATTTGAGGAAAATTCCTAGGGCTGAGTGTTCCGTCTACAACCACAGTAGAATCTGCCCCTCCACGAATAGTAGATGTGGCAAACACAGGTCTATTACGCGCAATATTGTACTGAGATCTATTCTTTACAATAACCTGTGAAAGATGTATCCATCCATCACCCCCTTTTAGTGAAGGCTTTAGACGAACGAAGCGTCCTTGAATACCATTTGTTTTTACTACTTGTACAGTATCGTTTGTTGGAAGAATATATTTACCGTTGGCGGGGTCACTCCCATTCTCTATATCGCTTAGGCGATTAAATTCAATTGCCGCGGATGCTATAGCGGCAGAAGCTTGTGCTGCCGAAGAAGTTGCCGCAGATGTCTGTAAGGCGGCAGCTTTTGCAGCCGACTCTTGTAAAATAGCGGCCTGTTCGGCAGATGCTTTGGCGGCAGATGCTTGTGCGGCAGATGCTTTGGCGGCCGAGGCATTCGCGGCAGATGTTGTAATAAAATCGAGCTGCTGCATATAGTTTATAGTGGCCTCATCTGTTGTTTCTTTGTTTATTTCCACGCGTACTTGATACATTCTCTTTTGACACATATTATCAATCTCACAATTGCTAGTACCCAATATGCGTACTGCGGAAATCGCTTGGACTGAGCCGAGGTCAAGCTCAACAAATTCACCCCTATCATCTGTTTGTGAACTCCATACATTTGGAAGGCCTCGTACAATCACACTGCCATCAACAAGAACGGATGGGGATCCTGCCCCATCCATGGTTGATGTAGCAAACGTTTGAGCTCCGAGGGAAATATTCTTTCCAAGAACATTATAAACAATAATTTGTGACAAATTCAAATACCCATCTCCTTCATTAAAAGCAGGTCGCACACGAACATACCGACCCATAAAATGCTTTGTTACGATAGTTTGGTCAGTTCTGAGCGAAGGAAGAATGAATTTACCATTTATAGGGTCATCACCCATGTCAATTCGAGCTTGTGCTGCCGAAGCGACGGCAGCGGACGCCTGTGCTGCCGATGCTTGTGCAGCGGATGCTGTGGCAGCAGATGCTTGTAGAAAGGTGGCGGCAGATGCTTGTGCTGCTGATGCCTTTGCTGTAGATACCTGGAGTGCTGCCGCATTCGATGCTTCCGCGGCAGAGGCCTGTGTTTTAGCTGCCAGCGCGGCAGAATCTTCTAAACTCATCGCCGCAATGGCGGACGCTTGTACCGCAGATGCCTGTGCCGTTGATGCCTGTGCGGCAGATGACTTTGCCGCCGACTCCTCTTGGGAAGCTGCTTGTGCGGCGGACGCCGTGGCCGCGGAGGCCTTTGCCACAGACGCCAGTTTAGCATTGAGTGCCATTTGCTCAGCTCCTATGGAAGCCGATGCCTTGGCAGCCGATGCCTGCGCGGCAGATGCCTCTGCCGCTGCCGCTTGTACCGTATAAAAGTTTTTGATTGCTGGCGTGGTATCAGTATTAATCTGTATACGAAGACGTAACATCCGCTGATTACATGTTTTGTAGGTCATAGGGCAATCACTGCGTCCTAGAATTCGTATACTGTCAATGCTCTGTAAAGAGCCGAGGTCAAGCTCTACAAATTCGGTAGCCCTATTATTTGTGGCAGAATGCCATACATTTGGAAAGGGACGTGTTGCCTGTGTACCGTCCACAAGAGTAGTTGCCGGTTGTGCCGATTTAATAACAGAGGTCTGATATACGGGAACTCCAGTTGATATCACACTTCCTGTCACATCATACACTATAATTTGTGATAGATGTATAAAACCATCACCGGCATTTGTAGATGGCATTATACGAATATAGCGGCCGGCAAATTGATTTGTTACAATGGTTTGATCTAAATCAGTGGTTGGTAGTACGAATCTTCCATTCGTGGGGTCATCGCCACTAGCAACGAGGGCTTGTGCGGTCGAAGCAATGGCCGCGGATGCCTGGCCAGCGGATGCCTGGCCAGCGGATGCCACTGCGGCAGATGCTTGGGCGGCAGATGCTTGCGCGGCTGATTGTTGACCAGCGGACGCCTGGGCGGAAGATGCTTGCGCAGAGGATGCCTGCCCTGCCGATGCCCCTGCCGAGGATGCCTGTGCCGAAGAGCCTTGTGCTGCCGACGCCTGTGCCGATGAGACCTGTCCTGCGGATGCTTGTGCGGCAGATGCCACCGCGGCACTGTACTGACCAGCAGCTGCCTGTGCTGCCGATTGTATAGCAGCGGATGCTTGTGCGGCGGATGCCACAGAGCTTGATGCTCGGGCGGCAGAGCCGAGGGATGAGCTGGCCTGTGCCGCCGATGCCTGCGCTGCTGAGGCTACCGCGGAAGATGCCTGTGCCACGGCAGCCTGTGCGGAGGATACCTTGGCGGAAGATGCCTGTGCCGCAGATGCCTGTGCGGAAGAATCTACCGAACTTGATGCCTGTGCGGCAGATGCCAAAGAGCTAGATGCTTGGGCGGCAGAGGCTTGACCTGCGGATGCCACTGCTGCGGATGCTTGTGCGTAGAATGCCTGTGCTGCCGAGACTTTGGCACTTGATGCTAAAGAACTAGATGCTTGCGCTGAACTTGCCTGTGCTGCCGATGTTCTTGCGGCAGAGGCTTCCACATCAAACGCCATTGCGGCAGATGCCATAGCAGCGGATGCCTGTGCGGCAGAAGCTCGCGCTGAACTAGCCAGGGAACCAGATGATTGTGCTGAACTAGCTTGTGCAGCGGATGCTTGTTGAGAAGATGCTAGTGCGGCACTGTATTGACCAGCAGCTGCCTGTTGTGCGGAAGCAATAGCGGCAGAATTTTGATGTGCGTATGCTTGTGCTGCAGAGGCTTGTGCTGAACTAGCCAGGGAGCCAGATGCTTGTGCTGCGGAAGCCTGAGCAGAGGAAGCCTGCTGGGAAGATGCCTTTGCGGCACTGAACTGGTCGAAAGCTGCCTGTTGTGCGGAAGCAAGGGCGGCAGAATTTTGATGTGCGTACGCCTGTGCGGCAGAGGCAATAGCGGCAGCTGCCACTGCGGAAGATTGCCTGGCAGAGGATAACTGCGCGGCAGAGGCAGAAGCAGCGGATGCCTGTGCGGCAGAGGCAACAGCGGTAGATGCTTGAGCGGCCGATGCCTGTTGTCCCGAGGCGACAGCAGCAGATGCCTGTTTTAAGGCAGCAAGGGCAGCAGAATTCTGTTGTGCGTAGGCTTGTGCAGCAGAAGCTATGCTGGCGGATTCCTGTGCCGCGGCAGCTTGTCCAGCAGAGGCAATAGCGGAACTTGCTTGCCCAGCAGATGCTTGGGCAGCGGAGGCAGAAGCAGCGGATGCCTGTCCAGCCGATGCTATAGCGGCAGATGCCTGTGCAACAGCAGCACGTGCGGCAGAGGCAATTGCGGAACTCGCCTGACCTGCGGATGCTTGCCCTGCGGATGCCAATGCCGAGCTAGCTCGCGCAGCCGATGCCAAGGCGGCACTAGCTTGTACAGCAGATGCTTGGGCAGCAGAGCCCATAGCGGCAGATTGTTGCCCAGCGGATGCCTGTTGTGAAGAAGCGGTGGCAGCAGATACCTGTTGCGCAGCTGCGTAGGCGGCAGAATTCAATTTGGCATTTGCTACAGCGGCTGAGGCAATTGCGGCGGCTGCCACTGCTGAAGATTGTATAGCAGCGGATGCCAAGGCGGCAGAGGCAGAAGCGGCAGAGGCAGAAGCGGCCGATGCGAGGGCAGAGCTTGCTTGCCCAGCAGATGCCAGCGCGGCACTTGCCTGTAGAGCCGCTGCTTGTCCAGCAGATGCCAGTGCAGCACTCGCTTCACCAGCGGATGCCTTTTGCGCTGATGCTGTGGCAGCAGATACCTGTTGCGCGGCTGCGTACGCGGCAGAATTCAATTGCGCATTAGCAGTGGCAGCAGAAGCGATTGCGGCGGCTGCCACTGCCGAAGATTGCCTGGCAGCAGAGGCTAACTGTCCTGAAGCGAGGGCAGCAGATGCCAGGGCTAAGGATGCGTTTGCCGAGCTAGCTTGTCCAGCGGATGCCAGGGCGGCGCTCACTTGTTGAGCTGATGCTTGTGCAGCCGAGCCCAAAGCAGCAGAAGCCTGTCCAGCAGATGCCCGAGCAGCCGATACAGTAGCGGCAGATGCCTGTGCGGCACTAGATCTTGCCGAGGAAGCAATCTGTCCTGAAGCTCGTGCGGCGGATGCCATTTGCATGGAAGCTTGTGCAGCCGAAGCTGTGGCATCAAGTAGCTGTTCAGCAACTACTCTGGCGGTAGAGGCATTAGCAGAAGAGGCGATGGCGGCAGATGCCCGAGCAGAAGATGCCCTTGCCGTGGAAGCGAGGCCAGCGGAAGCCTGTGCGGCAGAAGCCAATGCGGCAGAGACAGAAGCGGCAGAGGCAGAAGCGGCAGAGGCAGAAGCGGCTGATACCCCTGCGGCAGAGGCCCTTGCCGCAGAATTCTGAAAAGCTGCCGCTTGTGCGGCGGATGCCTGTGCTACAGATGGCATAATGGCGGATGCCTGGGCAGCAGATGCAGCGGCAGCAGATGCCTGTGCAGCGACAACCCTTGCCGAAGAGGCAATGGCAACAGCTTGTTGCGCGGCAGATGCCACGGCGGCGGATGCTTGCGCTGCGGCAGCCTTTGCCGCTGAAACAGTGGGTGTAGTGATTGGAGGACCTGTATAGTATGCCCCATTGGAATTCAAAACACCCTGGTTATTACCCGTTTGGAATCCCCATTTCCACGCGAGAAATCCAGCGACAGCCATGGTATCCTGGGGACAGAGACCACCGGTAGCGCTACAGGGAGTATTATAATAAATAATTTCACTGATGTGCGAAATACAGTATTCAGCACCGCCCTGTGCTCCACTACCACCTGCCCATAAAGGGGCATTCACATTACACATATGTGCGGCATTAGGAGAAGAAATCTGGTTAGAAAAGACCGTGTTATTTGTACCTTGTTGCCAGCGATAACTATACAAATTATTTCCATGTACCGTAAAAGCCATTATAAATGGTATGGACTTGATATATCCTGCGGCACCAGCACTAGACTGACCATTGGGGGCGCCAGGCATATCTGTATTGGTCACATTGAAGGGCGTCGTCTGAAGTGTATCACCACCAGAGTAAGAAACACTCAATCTATTATTACCACCATACCTTCGCACATTGACTGCCTTATAATCGTGGTCTCCATTACCACCAGGAAAATGTCCAAAGAAGGTTCCTGATGAGCAGGTATTCCACCAACTAGGGGAAATGGCATTATTAAAGACCCCTACTACAAAAACACTCATGTTTGGAGACATTGATATGGACTTTCCAGATGAAAAAACACCCCCGCGATTTCCATTAATCACGGAAAAGTCCATGGTAGGATATTGATAAGGGTTGAGAAGCGGGAGGACACGAGTTTTATCGGCAGACGCCACATAGGTTGAAAGATTTCTCCTGTAATAAGTCTGTGTACCGTTCCATTGATTTAGATGATTGCCATTTCCACTCTTATCCACCCAGGTTCCAATGACACTCCCATCTCCTGCAGGATTTCCATTACCATTTGGGTCCTTGGCATCAAACCAGGCAACAAGAGTTGCGTATGGAAAGGATGTTAGAAATGCCCTGTCATCAATGAATGAGCCTACACCTAAAGTAGGGTGACCATCTGTAGGGGCAATACATGTACTTCCACCTATTTGTTTTTTCTTTTTACTATTACGCTGAGAGTTTCTCAACCTACTACCACGCGTCTTTCCCATTCTAATTATGTCTAGATTTAAAGAAAGGGAGTTAAACTCACTTTTTTAAATAGTAAATCACCGGGCTATGTTATGGCCTCGATGCTGTAGACGCTGAGGCACTCGCTTGTGAAGCTGTAGCCGCGGATGCTGAAACTGTAGCTGCTGAAACTGTAGCTGCTGAAGCTGTTGCGCCAGAGGCAATAACAGGCATGGAAATAGGAGTATGTGATGTCATTATATAATTTGGGTTATCAGCTGAGAGTTGTATAGAGCCGGCAGGTACCACATTAATACGTTGACATGTAAATGCCTCTACAGGATTTGAAGATAGGATGCCAGGAGCTGACTCTCCACCCAGTATACCTTGTGGCAAAATCCAAAAGGTTTCAGTAGTAACTGTGTTGAAATAGAAGATTTCTTCTAGCGTTGGGTCTCTGTACATCTTATACAAGTCAGAAATATGGTCATTCGATATCATATCGAAACCATTAGGAAAAGGGGGAGGATTAGGATGGTCCCATGTGGTTTCACCCGTAGAAGAATAATAGTAGAAATATGTATTAGTAGAGTTATCTAAATATTTATCCCAGCCTTGAGGTAGGGCGGGGTCACCATATTTCATCTCTCCATTTACTGGCTTTCTAGGTGTATAGGGATGCTCCCATTTTTCATCCTTGTCGGTAACATAGTAATATTTACGTATTAAGGTGTCGAAATATTTTTTCCAAGGTGGTGTTGTATTAGGGTCAGTAATGATTTGAATATCAGTAGGGAGTGGTGAAAGTCCTCCTCCCTTCAGATTCAGGATTTGAGCCTCTTGTTGCCTTGTAACTGCAGCCACACCTGGAGGGCGTTGAACATAGGAGCGGTTTACACGCTTACTAGGTGGCACAGGATGGGGAACCAGTTGGTCCTTGAATTGGTAGACGTATTTACGCCCCTTTGTATCCCATAGCCGCTGAAATCCATCAGGAAGGGATGGGTCTGGATTATCAACATGGGCAAAGCATGCCGATTTATTAATTGTTATAGTACCTGATGTATTCGTAGAGCCTGCCACATTTACTGTGCGTGTAGGCTGTACAGGCTCTACAGGTTGTACAGGTTGTACAGGTTGTACAGGTTGCACAGGTTGTACAGGTTGTACAGGTTGTACAGGTTGTACAGGTTGTACAGGTTGTTCAGGCTTTAAAGGCCCCACGTAAGCAGTCATAGCATCGTCAGTCGTTTCTTGATTGAGTTGTATCCGTAAGCCATTCATTCTTGCGTCACATATTGTTTGAATAGGACAGTCATTACGTCCTAATATTCGTATACTGTGAATCCCTTGTCTAGAGCCCAAATCGATTTCAATAAACTCATTCTTATCCGTAGAGGCAGAATGCCATATATTAGGTAAACCACGAATTCGAGTACTTCCATCAACTACAACAGATGGTGGGCTTGAGCCATCCATTGTAGAAGTTGCGTAGACTGGCTGTCCTTTTGCTAGATTCACATTTAATATTGAATACACCATAACTTGTGATATGTTCATGTATCCATCCCCCTTTAATGATGGTAAAATACGTACATATCTGGCCACATATTCATTTACATTTACACTCATGTCTTGTAATGATTTACCACCACCTGATTGGCCAGTAATGTATCTACCTTGTGATGGGTCTGAATTGCTTGGATCGGATTCATTTGATTCGAGAGGCTCTACAGGTTTAGGTACAGCTCTATGATATGAGAGCTCAATAGGTGACTTTTTTACAGAATATGTTTGGTGTGGCTCTGGTTTTCTTGGTTGAGTTATAGGAACATCGTACCTCTTTGGGGAGCCACTTCTACGATATCTAGAATCAATATCTGGAGGTCGAGGACTCTGTTGGCGAGTTTGTTGGGGACTTTGTTGGGGATTGTACTGAGGATTCTGTTGGGGATTATACTGAGGATTCTGTTGGGGGTTGTACTGAGGATTCTCTTGGCGAGAGTACCGAGGACTTTGTTGGGGATTGTACTGCTGAGGATTGTACTGCTGAGGGTTGAAACTAGGTATATAAATAGGCATCGGTACAGCTTGAGGTACAATCATAGGAAATTGGGATGATGTATAAGGAGGCATATTAGGGTTAGGTGTAGGAGCATCTCGAGAAGTAGGAACAGGAACAGGAGCAGGAGCAGGAGCAGGAACAGGAGCAGGAGCAGGAGCAGGAGCAGGAGCAGGAGCAGGAACAGGATTTGGAGAAGAAGCAGTATCTCGAGGGGCAGTAATAGCAGCATTTGCCGCAGATGCCTGTAGAGATCTTAACTGCATATAAGTTGCCGTTGCATCGGCATCCGTCTCGTTACTCACCTGTATACGCAACTTGTTCATTCTATCATCGCACCAAGCAATGATTGGACAATCATTACGACCTATAATACGAACAGATGTAATATGCGTCTCTTTACCAAGGTCAATTTCAATGTACTCTGTCCTATCGGCAGTAGCAGAGTGCCATATATCAGGAACCCCACGAAGCTCTGTAGTTCCATCAACAACAGCAGTTGGCTGAGCCGCACCATCCAAAGTTGATGTGGCATACACTGGCATTCCAAGGGCAATATTCTTTTCCATATTAAAAACCATAATCTGTGAGAAATGAATCCAACCATCACTCTCTTTGGCTGCTGGCATAACACGCAAGTAGCGTCCCTTATGGTTGATAAGGATGGTTTGGTCGCGACCTGGATTTGGTAGAATGAACTTACCATTGCTAGAGTCACTTCCATTTACGAGATCCGCTGCCACCTGAGCTGCTTTTGCGGCAGAGGCGACAGCGGCAGATGCAGTCGCGGCAGAGGCCACAGCGGCAGAGGCACTCGCGGCAGAGGCCTGTGCCTCCAAGTCATCTCCCATATCCTCGAAAAACGCCCGACCCTCTTCAGAGGGCTCATCATTAATCTCTACACGAAGCTCCAACATTCTCTCTTGGCATTTTGGAATTGTAATAGGACAATCGGCACGTCCTATAAATCGTAGACCAGTAATTGTTTGTACAGACCCGAGGTCAATCTCAACAAACTCATTCTCCCTATCAGGTGTGGCAGAATGCCATATATTAGGTGGCTTACGTGGCTTCATCTTTCCATCTACGAGGATAGCCGGTTCCTTCGTATTTCGCATAGTTGATGTGGCAAATATAGGCTTTCCAACTGCCATATTATCACCAAGTACATCATATGCTATAATTTGTGAAAAGTGTATATATCCATCTCCCTTATTTACAGAGGGTCGAATCAGTATATAACGACCCATCACATCATTTCCAAGTGGAGTGTGAATTAATTGCGAGCCTCCTTCTTGCCCACCACCTGATTGTTTAAAAAGAAGTGATTGGTCGCTCTTACTAGAGCTGAGAATGAACTTACCTGCCTCTGGAATATCGCCAATACTCCTACGGTATATAGCTACAGAGGCAATAGCAGCGGATGCTTGTGCTGCCGATGCGGCAAGAGCGTCATTTCCATCACGCACTGCTTTTGCGGAAGAACCCTTTGCTGCCGAATCTTGGTCGGCAGCAGCTCGAGCTGCTGATGCCTTGGCAGCAGATTCCTGTGCCGTCATTTTAGCGGAAGCAAGGGCCTTTTCCTCCAATGCCTTAGCAGCAGACACAATAGCAGCCTTTGCTTGTGCTGCCGATGCCACAGCTGCCGCTCCCTCGCCTTCTTGGGCATCAATCAATTCTTGGTTCGTATCCATATTAATCTCAATACGTACATTCTTCATTCTATCCTGGCAATTTGGCATGGTAGAAGGACATGTACCACGTCCCAGTAAACGTATACCACTAATCTCCTGTGGAGAGCCAAGGTCGATTTCGACATATTCAGTATCTTTATTATTGGTAGCAGACTGCCATATATTTGGGGCAGTACGAATTTTATTAGTTCCATCAATAAGAATTTTAGGGCCCTTGAATTGTTCAAAAGAGGACGTGGCAAATATGAAATTGCCTGGAGCAATATTAGTTCCTGTAGGGTCATAGATAAATATTTGCGACAATTGTAGGTATCCATCGGAAGTAGTAGAAGGTCTAATACGAATGTATTGGCCGGTATTATTTGTTACTATTGTCTGGTCCTTATCATTTGTTGGAAAAATATAACGGCCATTTTTCGGATCATCTCCCATTGCTATAATAGCGGCAGAAGCTTGTGCGGCAGAAGCAGTCGCACCAGAGGCCTTTGCTGCAGAATCTTTCAAACTTAAATTTTTAGCATCAGCTACTTGCTTTTCCAATGCTAAAGCGGCAGATACAATACTTGCTTGTGCTTGCGCGCCAGATGCCTTTGCCGCTGAGCCTTCTGTTGCCAGCCTTTGTGTATGAAATGCCTGTGCAGCAGAGGCCACAGCGGTAGATGCTTGGAGGGCGGATGCCGTGGCAGCGGATGCCGAGGATGCCACCACCGCTGCGGCAGATGCCTCTAGCTTGGAAGCCTTTGCGGCATAATAATCTGAGACGTCGGGTGTGGTAGTACTGCTCATCTCAATACGGAGATTCATCATGCGGTCGGCACACTTGGGATAATTGGGTGGGCAGTCACTGGGGCCAAGAAGACGAATCGATGTAATGGGTTGTACAGAGCCGAGGTCCACTTCTATGAATTCTGTGGCACGTTTTCCAGTAGCAGCATTCCATGAATTGGCAGCAGTGCGCATCGTAGTAGTACCATCAACAATAACAGAGGCTGGTTTGGCCGCTGCCTTTGCCGAGCTGGCATAGACATTTGCTCCTTTCACAAGGTTATTTCCAAAATCATCTGTTACCACAATTTGTGATAGATTTATGAAGCCATCACCCGCGGCAGTAGAAGGCCGGATACGTACATAGCGGGCAGAATAGTCGACAGGAATAGTTTGGTCGAGACTATTCGTTGGAAGTATATAGCGACCCATTGCCGCATTATCACCCATTGCCTCTGTAGCAGCAGATGATAGGGCGGCAGAGGCAACAGCCGCAGAGGCTTGTGCAGCCGAAGCCTTTGCCGCAGATTCTCCTATGGCCAATTCCTTAGCGGCATTTGCTTGTGCCGCCGATGCCACAGCCACTGCTAGGGCAGCGGACGCCTTTGCCGTAGAATTTTGTACAGCCAACTCTTGTGCGGCGGATGCGGCAGCAGAGGATGCTTGTGCAGTAGATGCTTGTGCGGCGGATGCGTTGGCAGCGGATGCCTGGAGGGCAGATGCTTGGGCGGCAGATGCTTGCGCCCCAGACACTTTTGCTGCGTAATGGTTTGTTACATCAGGTGTAGTTGTATCACGCAATTGAACGCGGAGATTCATCATGCGGTCAGCACAGTTCTTATAGGTAGGTGAGCAGTCACTACGTCCAATGAGCCGAATAGAGGCAATTGCTTGTACAGAGCCGAGGTCCACTTCAATAAATTCTGTGGCACGATTGGAGCTTGCCGAATTCCATACATTAGGTCCAGTACGCATGGTTGTTGTACCATCTGTCACAACGGAAGCTGGCTTTGCCGATGTAACGGTGGATGTGGCATAGACACTGGCACCTTGTCCTATATTAGTCCCCAAATCGTCCAGTACCATGATTTGAGAAAGATGAATGAATCCATCCGCATTGGAAGTAGAGGGTCGAATACGAACATAGCGAGCCGAATAATTAATAGGCAGTATCTGGTCGAGGCCATTTGTTGGAAGTATGAAATTACCATTCGGCGCATCATCACCCATATTTATAAGACCTTTGGCGGCGGATACAACGGCTGCGGATGCTTGCGCGGCAGAGTTAATAGCAGCTTGTCCTTGGGCAGCCGAGGCCTTTGCCGCTGAATCTTCTATACTTAGCTTCTGCGCATCAAATACTTTCGCGGCAGATGCCACGGCAGCGGATGCTTGGAGGTTTGAAGCAGTAGCGGCGGATGCTTGTGCTGCCGATGCCTGTGCTGCCGATGCTTGTACCTTCGAACCCTGTGTTGTATAGTAAGTAGTGACTTCAGGTGTTGTTGTGGCATTCAACTCAATACGGAGATTAGACATGCGGTCAGCACACTTGGGATAGCCCAATGGACAGTCACTACGTCCAATCAGTCGAACAGCCGAAATAGTTTGTACAGAGCCGAGGTCGATTTCAATAAATTCCGTGTTCCTATTGCCAGTGGTAGAATTCCATATGTTAGCGCCAGTCCTAGTAATTGCCGTTCCATCTATCACGACAGTGGCAGGCTTACCAGCTGGCATTACCGAGGTGGCATAGACATTCGCTCCCACAGCAATATTATTAGCAAAATCATCCACTACCATGATTTGTGATAGGTGTATGAAACCATCTGCAGTCGACGTAGAAGGTCGAATACGCACATAGCGGGCGGAATAATTCGTAATAATGGTTTGGTCTAAAGCGTTAGAAGGAGATATAAATTTTCCAGCTGTAGGGTCACTTCCCATATTGAGTAGACCAGTCGCGGCAGATTGTACAGCGGCAGATGCTTGTGCTGCCGAGGCGGATGCTGCAGATGCCATGGCAGTAGAAGCTGTAGCGACAGAGGCTTGTAGAGTGGCAGCTTGTGCGGCAGACTCCTGTGCGGCAGAGGCTTTTGCCGTGGATGCCTGTAGTGTAGATGCCACAGCTGCCGATGCTGAGGATGCAGCGACAGCTGCCGCGGATGCCTGCGCCTTTGAGCCCTGTGTTGTATAATAAGCAGTCACTTCAGGTGTAGTGGTATTACTCATTTCGATACGGAGATTCATCATACGGTCAGCGCACTTGGGATAATTGGGTGGACAGTCGCTAGGACCCAGAAGACGAATTGATGTAATTGATTGTACAGAGCCGAGGTCCACTTCAATGAATTCTGTATTCCTATTGGGAGTATTTGAATTCCATGAATTGGCAGCAGTACGCGTGGTAGTAGTACCGTCAACAGCAGCAGAGGCTGGTTTGGCAGCTGCCTTTGCCGAGGTTGCGTATACATTGCCTGCTTTTACAAGATTATTTCCAAAATCATCTGTTACCACGATTTGTGATAGAGTTATGAAGCCATCTCCTCCAGCGGTAGAGGGCCGAATACGCACATAGCGGGCGGAATATTCAACAGGAATAGTTTGGTCAAGGGCATTCGAAGAGGCAACATATTTTCCATTTGCCGGGTCATTTCCCATATTTACGAGGGCAAGCGCGGCAGATTGAACTGCGGCAGAGGCAGAAGCGGCAGAGGCAATGGCAGCAGAAGCAGAAGCAGAGGATGCCTTTAAGCTAGTAGCTTCTACACCAAGCTTTTGTGCGGCGGATTCCTGTGCCGCGGATGCTTTTGCCGCGGATGCCTGGAGGGTGGATGCTGTAGCAGCGGATGCCGTAGCAGCGGATGCCGCAGCGGCGGATGCCTGGCTCTTCGATGTCTGAGTACTGTAGTAGGCAGTTACATCAGGTGTAGTAGTATTGCCAATCTCAATACGAAGATTTGACATGCGGTTAGCACATTGAGGATTATTAGGTGGACAATCGCTAGGACCCAGAAGGCGGATTCCTGAAATATTTTGTACGGAGCCCAGGTCGATTTCTATGAATTCTGTAGCGCGATTGGAGCTTGCCGAATTCCATGAATTGACAGCAGTACGAGAAGTGGTATTACCATCAATAAGAACAGAGGCTGGCTTAGCAGCTGCCTTGGCCGAAGTAGAATAGATATTAGCTGTTAATGCCAGATTATTTCCAAACTCATCAAGAATCATAATTTGGGATAAATTTATAAAGCCATCTGCCGCCGACGTGGAAGGCCGAATACGTATATAGCGGCCAGAATACTCAACAGGAATAGTTTGGTCGAGGGAATTGGAAGAGGAAACATACTTTCCATTGACAGGGTCATTGCCCATGGATATAAGAGCTTGGGCAGCGGATTGTGCTGCGGCAAATGCTTGGGCAGCGGAGCCGACTGCCGCAGAGGCGACAGCTGCGGATGCCTGGAGGGCGGAAGCATTGGCTGTGAGCTGTTTGGCAGCGGATGCTTGCGCTGCCGAAGCTTGGGCCACAGATACCTGTAGGCTAGTGGCGGCAGCAGCGGATGCCGCAGCAGCGGATGCCGCAGCGGCGGATGCCTGGCTCTTCGATGTCTGAGTACTGTAGTAGGCCGTTACGTCAGGTGTAGTAGTATTGCTCATCTCGATACGAAGATTTGACAT
>Ga0114973_10000823_pt1 | contig 23279 bp, 17 predicted proteins | sample M_140807_MF_Meta_FD_87025 | JGI IMG/M metagenome (GOLD analysis project Ga0114973, IMG submission 87025) | Freshwater microbial communities from Lake Montjoie, Canada to study carbon cycling - M_140807_MF_MetaG | ecosystem: Environmental > Aquatic > Freshwater > Lake | place: Lake Montjoie...
AAATCAGAGTTTGTTGGCTATAGTGATGAAGAAGATAAATATGCGTTTATTGTAATACCTGGTTTTAGACCAGAAAATATTCCAAATTATAAATTAATTCAAAGTGATAAAAATGAGGTTTTTATTTCTCTCGACAAATTAAATGATGACTGTGTAGAGAGAATTAGGGAAGCAATTTCTAATAAAATTTCTATAGAAGAATATTTAGAACATTTTACAAAAGCAGCAACAACCAAGTATCAAAAAAAGAAACCTAAGAAGCTTATTATTGATGGCGAAGTTGACTCTGAAGAAAAACCCAAAACAAAGAAAAAAATAATTATTCAAAATTCATTATCATCATCATCACCTATAACACCTGAAGACTTTTTGATAATACCAAAAGGAAAAAAATCAAGAAAAAAATTAGAAATAAAAGGTGAAAAACCTAAAACCAGAAAATATGTGAAAAAACCCAAAATGGTAATAGAAAAAAATTCAAATTCAGATGTTTAACTTACTGAATCTATTTCTTCATAATCATTATTTTCTTCAACTTCTTCATAATCATTATTTTCTTCAACTTCTTCAAGTCTAACAGTAAGGTTCTCATCACTATCATTATCATTATCATCATTATCATTATCATTATCATCATTATCATTATCATCTATATCATCAATTAAATCTTGGTCTTCATCAACAAAAAAAAATGTGTTATCTGTTATAAAACTTTCTTTATAAGTTAAATGGTCTGAAAAAAAATCGCTATTATTACTTTCTAAAAATTTAATATGAAAATCATCAAACTCAACAACTTTACCACAAATTTTTTTCTTAAAATTATTTGTAGTTTTTGTTATAATTTTATATCTTTTTCTTCCAAATTGTGGGTTAAATTTATTAAACTCTAACAATTTTTTTTTTAAAACAAATATTGAAACTCTTTGTATGTGTTGCGAATGACCATATTGTGAAATACAATAATAATACAAATATGGTTTCATAATTTTTATCAATTTATGACTAGGAAAATCTTTATCAATATAAATCATATTTTCAGGTTTACAATTTTTATTAAAAAACTTAATCATTCTTCTAATTTCAAGTAATAGTACATCAGCTGATGATTTTTTTACAAAATTTTCTATAATGTATTGTCTTAATAAAATTTCATGTTTAATTCTAAATACATTCAAATTAAAATTAGTATTAAAAAAATAGAAAAATAAATCATTATGATAATTTGTTTTATGTGTTATAAAAAAATATATATTATATAGATTTGACTTGTTAAAAGGTATATTATCATACGGATTTTTAATACTTTTTGGTTGAGAGAAAAACATATATGAATTTGTTAATGATGAATTAATAATTTTTATTAAGTCGGTAATAAGAAATAGATATTTAGAATTATTATGAAACAAACATATTACATTTTTATCATTTGTATTTAATTCATTTAAACCTATGTCAGTATTTACTACTAGTCGCGCTTTTTTATATTTATAATTGTATACAAATTTATTCAATACGTTATATGTTTTTTGAATTTTAAAAAAATAATATATAAATTCATTTTTAATATTTACAATCAAAAAATGTTTTAATGTTTCTTCAAAAAAAATAAATTTTTTTTTTACAGTTACTTCATCTTTTAAAAATATATTGAATAATAATTTAATTGAATAATCAATATTATCATTTGTGTAATTTTTTGAAAACACATTATTATTTAAATGTAATATTGTTTCAGCTATAAATCTATAAGTAGTCATATAATATAATTTTATTTATATTTATATTATATTGTTTTATATTATTTTATACTATTTACATTATTAAAATCCAGGTTCATAATTATTATCTTTACCCATATCTTCCTCTTTAATTGTAATAACATTATTTTGAATAGATATTTTATTAATTCCACAAGGGTCATCTGGATTTTCAATGCCACCAAAGAATTTTTCAATTTCATCTTCAATATTCATAGGTTTATATTCGCTAGTTGCTTCTAACGTCTGCATGTATTCAATATCTAATACTACCTGAAAAGACCCTGTTCCAAAGAACCCTTCTTGACCACACATTACATTTGCCGATACACCTCTTAATGTGTCAAGTTCTGCGTGTCTAGCAGCTTTCAAAAACATTTCAGGCGTTTCTTCAAAAGAAGCTTTCGCGATTGGTCCAATATTATCATTGTTAATACCATGTCTAAAAATTGAAATCAATTTATGTGTAAATGTCATTCTGTCTACCAATACACTATAATTATGGTAGTTAATATATGTTCCATCAAATTCAACGACCTCAACTAATTCATTATAAATGGCTTGTCTTGCTGCTTCAATACCTAAAACATTATAAATTTCAACAATGTCATTACTTAAGGTTCTTGTGTTATCTATATAGTCAAGTCCTAAAACATCCAATAAATTTGTTCCAATTGTATCAAGAACCCAAATATCTTGTTTTTTATATATTCCATTATGTTCTACTATATTATCAACAATTTTTCTAAGAATAACTTTATTAATACCTTTAATGCCTCTCAACACTACATTTTGTAAAAGTTGGTCTTGAAAATTTTTCAACAAGTAAATTTGGTCTGATTGATCGAGAGGATTTACTTTTATTTTCTTTTGAGCGCCTCTTCCAGTTCCAGATTTGATTACTTCATTCATTCTAATTCTAAATATTAATTTGTCTGAATTAAAGTCAGAATACACACAACTGATTTGGTCATCATAACAACTTTTTAATGTGTAGTTGACATCATCCATAGTAATATTTTTCTCAAGCATGACCTCGGGTTCCATTACAATTCTGATAATCCATTTAGATTTCTCATTCTCATCAGTTTGAAGTGTTTCTTCTGAACATTCTTTTACCATATTTTCAAAAGCTCTGTACTGTTCAATTGTATCTTTATCTTCACTAATTAAAGTATTAAGGTCATCAGGGTCAAAACAAACTTCAACAGATCTTACAATTTCTTCTAATTTTGTATGTTCTAACATGTACATAATTGTTTGTGCCTTTTCTTTTTGTTTTTCATCTTCTGGTTTTAAGTAAACACTTAACGAAGGATTTTTAATATCACTTGATAAAGACAAAATTTCTTCAATTCTTGGAACACCACGAGTAACATTTGATTTAGATGCTACACCGGCAAAATGAAAAGTGTTCAAGGTCATTTGAGTTGAGACCTCACCAATACTTTGACCAGCAATCATCCCAACCATTTCTCCTGGTGCAACAATAGCTCTTTTATAATCAATTGTAATTGTATCGAGTAATAATGTTAACGCTGCTTTATTAAATCTTTTAATAATAAGCAAATCCTTAGGTGATAAATAATAATAATATAATGTTTTGAATAAATTTGTAGGAGAAACAAAGTAAATTTTATTTAAGTTTTCATAACATTTTTCAATCATTTCAAGAGCTTCAAAAGGAGTGATATCAACTAATGAAGATATAGTAATATTACATTGTCCTTGAATATTATTAATAATATAAGAGAATGCTACAGGACAGCTTACATTTGTGTCTGCTTTATTTTTAAACACTTTTTTAATTATTGTTTCGCGGACAGTTATCATAAAATCGATATACTCTTTAGTCTTATCTAAAAATTCTTTATGTTGTTTTTTATATCTAGCAAGCACATTTTTTAAGAATATATTTCCTAATGTTTTTACACTTCCTTTTTCTTCTGGAATAAGGTAATGAGAATAAATATCTTGTGTGCTCATCGAAACTATAGGAATGCTTTGGTCTTCAACTTTTGTAGTATCAATGTTATCATCTCCATATGAAAATTGAACGATTTTATTTTTGTTAGTTCTAATAGTCATATCGTATTCTACTTTCAAATCTTCAAGACCTTTAATTAATCTTCTTTGAATATATCCAGTAGTAGAAGTTTTAACAGCTGTATCAATAAGACCTACACGACCACCCATAGCATGAAAGAATAACTCTTGAGGTGATAATCCGTTAATATAAGAACTTTCTACAAATCCACGTGCTCCTGGCGAGTCATCATATTTTGTAAAATGCGGCAAAGTTCTATTTTCAAACCCATAAGGTATACGTTTACCATCTACATTTTGTTGACCCAAACAAGAAATCATTTGAGATATATTTAAATCTGAACCTTTTGAGCCGGCATTTACCATTATAACAAATCTATTAGTTTTGTCAAGATTTTTTAATCCAATTTTACCTGACTCTGAAGTAGCTTGATTAAGAATACTATTTACTTGTGTTTCAAACTCTTCTTCATTTGTTTTGCCGGTATTATTTTCAAAAACACCAATTTGAATTTGGTCAATTAAATTTTTAACATCAGTTTTCTTTTTTGTAATAACTTGAATAATTTCATCATTTGTTTTTTGGTCAGAAATCAAATCACTAATTCCAACACTAAATGCGCTTGATTTCATGTATTCAGTTACTACATTTTGTAAATCATCAATAAATTTTGCTGAAGCCATGTTACCAAAATCATTACAAACTCTTTGTAACAAACCCTTTGTTCTAGCACCCAAAACACTTTTATCCATTTGTCCACGTATGTATTTTCCATTTTTAATTTCTATGATAGCATTTGAAATTTTTGCGTCGTCTTTATCATCTTTAAACGCCTTTGTTTTATATTTAATTGAAAGAGGAGGCATAATTTGGCTTAAAATATCGAAATTAGTAATTCCGCCATCTTTTTTAACATCATCTAATAATTTGTGCTCATTGACACCATTAAACATCATCAATAAGTTCATCGCATCTCGTGGACTAAGGTGAATATTTGGTCTAGTAAATTGGTATGAACCAAGCATAGAATCTTGATAAATACCAATAATAGAGCTATTATTTGCAGGACTTACTATTTGATAAGGAACCGCAGCTAAATTTTTTAATTCTGCTTCTGATTCTGGATCCTGAGGCATATGTAAATTCATTTCATCACCATCAAAATCCGCATTGTAAGGCTTTGTATCTGCCACATTCATTCTAAAAGTATCACCTCGTTTCATTATTCGCGCAATATGACACATCATACTCATTCTGTGAAGAGTAGGTTGACGATTAAATAAAATGGCATCACCGTCCATCATATGTCTATGAACTATATCTCCTTCATCAATAGTAATAGATTTTCTATCTAAATAATAACGTAAAGTAATTACTTCTCCATTTTGTTTTTCTAACATTTTAGCTCCAGGCCAGACGTCAGGGCCATTTTGTACTAATTTAGTTAAGAATGCTTTATTAATTTTATTAACAGTAACCGGTTTTGTAATATTTTTAGCAACTTTCATAGGAACCCCTAATTCCCTAATAGAAATATTGGGGTCTGCTGTAATAACAGAACGTGCACTATAATCAACACGTTTTGCCATTAAATTACCTCTCATACGTCCTCCTTTACCATTTAAACGGTCCTTTATAGATTTTAATGGTCTCCCTGAACGTTGAGCAACTGGTCCCCAACCAGGTATTCTATTATCCACTTGACAAGCAACATGATATTGTAATACTAATGTCCAATCATCAATTATATTTGATGGAGCATTATTTTGAATTTTTTCTTGTAATGTTTTATTCGTTTTAATAATATTTACCAACATATGACTTAAATCATCTTCTGACCTCTGCTGCGCGTCATGTTTTACAGACGGTCTTACAGCAGGCGGAGGAACAATCATAACTTGACAAATCATCCAGTCTGGTCTTGAGTATATTGGACTAAAACCCATAAAGGTAACATCATCATCTGAAATTCTTTTGAAATTTTTTAATACTATTTCTGGTGTAACTTTAATAATTATTGGCTCTGACTCTGAACCCTCATTTTTCCATTCAGCAAATATTGTGGCAAGACTTTCTTTTCTAATTTTACTTGGTTGTAATGTACCACATCCATCTTCACTATCATCACCACAACGTTTAACTTTACTACATAAATTAAACACGTATTTCCATCGTGCATCGCAAGGCATTTTTAAAGCTTGTTTATATTTCTCTTTACTTATTAAAAGTTTACTACATTTAAAGCAGACACATCGCATACATTTTAATATTGTACTTAAGTATTGAATATAAAATACTGGCCGAGCCAATTCAATATGACCACTATATCCAGGTGTCTGCATATAATCTAAACCATCTGTAGGACAAATTAAACCTGGCTCTAAAACGCCCATTCTAGGATCAAATAATCCTCCGATTACAGGTTTATTATTTATATACGTATCTCTGCTTGTAATTTCAGCAACGGAACCCTTTCTGATTTCATCTGGCGATAAAATACTAAATTGGATTCCAATTACTTTTGAACAGTTAATAGTTGTATTAGTGGGAGTTGAAAACTTTGACATCTCTTATATTATAATACAATAGATTTATATTGTTTTATAAATCAATTTTATTTTAAATAATTAATTATTATTATTTATTAAGTATATTCTTGTTTATATTTTTTATGTGTATTTTCTCTCAAATACTTATTGGTTCAAATACTTATATATAAAATTTAGTATTAATTCTAAAATAAATTTTACACAAATTTATAATTTATATATTTTTAGAAATAAATAAAATTGATTTTAATTTAAAATTAATTAGCTAAGATATATAATAAAAGACAATGACACGCGATAGTCAAACTAAATTATCTAAGAGAGAACAAATTAAACGTTCTAAGAAACAAAATGAGGTTGAAAAAAAGAAAAAAAATCATAATTCAGACGATGATAATGATATCGGCAGCGAAACAGATAGTGATGAAATGGATGTTCATGAATATAGAAAATTTATTTCTAAGATATTTCCGTCAAAAAATATTAATAAAAAAATTAAAGCAGGTGAGAGATTAAAAAAAGTTTTAGAAGAAACTAATGAAGAAGAAACTAAGTCAAAAAATGGTAAGAAAATTAAATCTAATGATGACTTATCTGATAGTTCATCTGATGAAGAGGAATATGAAAAAGTTTCAAAAAAATCTAAAAAGTCTGATAAATCTAAGAAGTCTAATAAATCTAAGAAAATTGAAGTTTCAGATGACGAAGAAGAAATATGGGAGACCGCATCTGAAGATGAAGATGAAGATGAATTTGTGGAGAAATCAAATAAGAGTAAATTAAATATTATATTTACAATTGGTGGAGTTGGCGAAGATGAAGAGGAATGGGATGATGAATACGATTCTGATTATGAAGAAGATGATGAAAGTGATGATACTGAAGATGAAGATGAAGAAGTATCGACAGATGAATCTGAAGATGAAGAAACAGAAGAAGATGAAGAGGAATGGGATGATGAATCTGAAGAAGATGAAGAGGAAAAAATATCAAAAAATAAAAAATCTAAAAAACATTTATTTAAAAATAGTAAAGAAGCAAAAAAAGAAGAGAAAAAGGAAGAGAAAGATAAAGTTAATGAAACTTCAAGTGAAACATTACAACAACTTAAAAAATTATTTGAAGCTAATCCAAATGATAAATCTATTCAAAAATGTATTGAAGTCTATGAAGATGAAATTAAAAAGGGTAAAGCTAAGGTAGAGAAAAAAGAGAAAAAACAAAAAGCAAAAAATATGAGAATTTTTAGAAAAATTATTAAGGACAAAAATACAATGAATGACTTTTCATTTTATGAAAAGTTAGACATGGATAATCAAAAGAAAATCATCAAAGAATTAAGAGAAATCAATAAAATTACTAGAATTGAAAAACCATATAGAATAACATTGTTGGAATCTTCAATTCCTATTCAATTTAAATCTGCGGCAATGAAAAAAATCAATTCATTGCGATATATGGAGCCTGGTAGTGGTGAATTTTATAAAATAAAAAATTGGGTTGATACATTTATGCGTATTCCGTTTAATAATTATGAAGGATTGCCTATTTCTATAGATGACGGAGTAGATAAATGTCATGATTTTATGGAAAATGCACAAAAAATTTTAGATGATGCTGTTTATGGACTTAATGATGCTAAAATGCAGATTATGCAAATGTTAGGCCAATTCTTAACTAATCCTAAAGCAATTGGTACTGCTATTGCTATTCATGGTCCGCCAGGAACTGGTAAAACCAGTTTAGTTAAAGAAGGAATTAGTAAAATTCTTAATAGACCATTTGCGTTTATTGCTTTAGGAGGAGCCACTGATAGTAGCTTCTTAGAAGGTCACGGATATACATATGAAGGTAGTACTTGGGGTAAAATTGTTCAAATATTAATTGATAGTAAGTGTATGAACCCTGTAATTTATTTTGATGAGTTGGATAAAATTAGTGACACACCTAGAGGCGAAGAAATTGCCGGTATTCTTACTCATTTAACTGATACGTCACAAAATTCTCAATTTCATGATAAATATTTTGCTGAAATTAATTTTGATTTGAGTAAATGTTTATTTATATTTAGTTACAATGACGAAAGTAAGGTCAATCCAATTTTAAAGGATAGAATGTATAGAATTAAAACAAAAGGATATATCTCAAAAGAAAAAACTGTTATCGCAAACAATTATTTAATTCCAAAAATAAGGGAACAGGTACGTTTTAACTCTGGTGATATTGAAATACCAAATGACGTTATTGGTCATATGATAGATAATCATTGTAATAAGGAAGATGGCGTTAGAAATTTAAAACGTTGTTTGGAAATTATATATACTAAGTTAAATTTATATAGATTAATGAAACCAGGAACAAATTTATTTGAAGGTGAAATGTCATTAACAGTTCAATTTCCTTTCACAGTTACGAAAGCAATAGTAGATAAACTTATTAAAAAGGAAAGTGACGGTTTGGAAACTTGGCGCAATTTGTATATTTAAACACGATATAATGTTACAAAATGATATAAAAATATTTATATAAAAATAAATAATGAGTATAAATTATTATTTATTTTGTATAGAAAAATACAGCAAAATATTATTAAATTTAGATGATATAATATCTAATTTTCAAGAAATAAATGAAACAATAAATAATGAAAATGAAGTTTTGATGACAGGAATAGTTTCATATCATTTACAAAATATAAATTTTTTTACTGATAAAAAAAACTATATTAAAATTTTAAAGGAAACATATGAAAAAAAATTACAAGAATTATGTATTCACGAATTTATTGATGATTTAATTGACATTAATCCTGATAGAAGTCAACATATTTGTTATTGTCACAAATGTGAATATATAAAAAACAATTAATTTCTATACTATTTTCTATGATATAAAAAATATATAAATTGTTTTACCACACGGTACTTGTAGTGTGCCACCACATTCCATCTCCTTTTTTAACATTATATAACGCTCGGAAAACGTCTGAACGTGATAATGGAACATTACAACGATATTTATCTAAAGGATGTGGATTTGTTTTTAATTGAGAAGATAGAGCTTTTTTATACACTTTCTGCTTTTGTTGAAAAGCAAAAAACACATAGAAAGTTTCAAATGAAAGATATTTAATAGGAACCAAGTCATTATTATTTTCTTGAAAGTCTCTTAAATATTCATCACAGATTGCCATACCGGAAATATCAGCCAAATCTTCTCCTATTCCAATAGACGCATCAAATTTAATACCATCTCTAGCAGCAAATGTTTCATACTGTTTAATAACATCATCCTGAATTAATTTATATTTCTTTTTATCTTCAGGTGTCCACCAGTCATATAAATTACCATCATATCCATATTTACTTCCCCAATCATCAAACCCGTGAGACATTTCATGACCAATAGTAAACCCGATATGAGCTAAATTATATTCAATTCCTCGTTCATCTAAATCTACAAAGGGTTTTTGAATATAACCTAAATTTATATATATAGAATTTTTAGATGGTGTATAAGATGCATTTACAATATATGCTTGTGTTCCCACCATTTTAACTGGATATTGTGACCAGTCCATCATAGGTATATCTATTGGTTTTTCCCCTTCTAATTCTATCAATTTTTGATGTCTCCATTTAAATATTTTATCCATATTATCGTATAAAATATCAGTATAATTGAGGTCAGGGTCTTCTCTCAAATTTTCAGGATAACCATAGACAAATTTAAAATATTTTAATTTTTTCAAAGCATATTTTTTTGTTGATGGAGCTAACCAAGTATTACGCATCATTATTCGTTTAAACACTATTTTTAAATCATCACATAATGTTTCAACAAATTTGATTGACTGTGGATTGCTATATTTACTTATATATTGTTCTGTTAAAAATGTATTAAATGGTACAGACATGTAAAGTGAAGCACTTACAGAATCACTTTCATTTATAGCTTCTTGACCTCGTTCAAATTTACCATAAAAATCATATAAATTTTTTTCCCAAGCTTTAGTTATTCTAGCTAATCCTCTTAATAATATCCATAACCAGTATGTTTTCCATTCAGGAGAGTTCCATCTTTTATGTAACAATTCAGAACCACATTTTAAATAATTTAAATTACCTGTTATAAAAAATTTTGGAGCTCTTTTAAATCCAAGATGTCTAGAAAAGTCTTTCCAATTAAAACCATATTTTTTCATAGCTTCATCAGTATAAACTTTATTGTATAGGGTGTTGTCATTTTTTGTTACATCTGTACAACCCAAAGCATTAAATATTTCAACTTCAACATCAAAAACATGTTTTGGATTTAAATTATTATTTTTTCCTAATGTAATATCAAATAAATTTTTACAATTTTTATAAAATTCATTTCTATAATGTTGTTTATATGCTACATCAGTTCCATCATCATAATACACGCTTAAATCTACAAGTGTAAATTGATGAGGGTCAACATAACATCTATACTGTTTAACATTTTTATCATCTGGATTTAAGGCCCATACAAAAGGAGCAGAATGAGCCAACATTTCATTGCTATTGATAAAAGCAAGTAATTCCCAAGGACAAGTTTTGCTGGTATATTCATCAATTTTGTTTTTTGCTTCTTTCGCAAGTTGAATTGAATAACTTAGCGGGTTCATTCTAATAACAGAAGTATAATAATTTTTCAGATTTTTTGCAAGAGTATTATTATTTTTTTTAACATAGTCTAAAATAATATCATTTAATTCATGATAAACTTTATCTTGTGTTAATCTAAAATCATCAATTTGGACAATATATTTTTGTTGTTTATCAAGACTTACATTTTTAAGCCATTGATAATTTATATAATCATAATAATTATTTTGAGGTTTTATACTGTTTGGAGCAAATTTACTTAATAACTCTTTTACAAATTCTTTTTTTGCTTTTATGCTTGTTACTTTTAAATGACGTTTATCCCATTTTTTTGTTAAATTTTTTTCAAATGGCTTTAGTCCTATAGGACATAAGTCTAAACTTTTCTTATTTTTTTTTGTAAAATTTTTTTTTAAATTTTTTTTAATTTTACGAGCAGTAACTTTCATATATATATATAATAACTATTAAATAATAATGAAAATATTTAATAATTATACTATATTTATTAGTTTAATATTGTGAATAAGGAACATTATTTCCACCGCGCAAAACTAAATAATTATATTGTTCTCCTGTCATACAAGCACATCCCATACTATTAGAATATGTATTTGGGCAACATTCAGGTTTAAATGGTGTATTAGCAAACATTAATAGTTCTCCTTCAGGTAAGGGTACAGGTTGTGGTTGACGAGATAAAAATTGTTTAACTCCAGCACTTAATGGTTTGCCTGGTACAACAGTCATATTAGGAGCAGTCCAAGCAGATGTATTAATAGGTTGATCACTAGATAAATCATACATAGATGATTCTCCATAGTTGGTATTGGCAGGTGTAAACCCTTCAGTTGTAGTAGTTGCGGTGGTAACTGGTGTTGTAGGTCCTCCAGCAGCATTTTGGGTAGCCATATTAGTCTTAATGTTTTGTATTTGTTTTTTATCTTTTTCAATATTCAATTTTTGTTGAGGAGTTAAAGTATTTCCTGAACCATCAAAACCTTCCATCATTCCAAAATTACAACAACCACATATTGTATGTCCAGCTAAAATTAAATAAACAACTCCAATTAAAATTAGAACCTCTAGATTAAACTTATATCCTAATATTGAGATATCCATATTATACATATTTCATAGATAATAATTTTGATTTATTTTTTTTCTAAAAAATAATCAATTGCAGCGTTATAATCGCAGAATTGAATATTATCAATGTAAAATGTTTTTTTGTCTGTTAGCAAATGATATAGTTCATTATGTTTTTTATCCAAATTTGTTTTGTAGTTAGTATCTAAAGTTAATGTTGATATATGTTTTGTATCATAAATTATTAAATTAGGACCACCTTCAATAATTGTTTTTTTGCCTAAATTATATTTAAATTGTTGATTTACATTATTTCCATTTATTTTAACTAAACCATAAACTTTTTCTCCATTTTTTAGTATATCATCAGTATTAATGTCTCTAATGTCTTTATATATTCCGTTTTTAAGTTGTATTTTAGTTGTACCTACAAAACCCCCATCAAAAAAATTATGAATATCTTTTAAATTTTTTATAGGAATAATTCCATTTAATTTTATTTTTATTATACCATTTTCATATAATTCATCCCAATCAGTAAATATATAATCATCAATATTAATAACTTTATTCGTAGTGTTTAAACAAAATAGAAATGGTTTTTTATAATAATCATATTTAATAGCATCTGGATGGTCTGAAACACGTATCCAGTTATTATTATATTTAACAATATGTGAATCAGAAACTATAATATTGTTTAACTTATACATGGTAGAACCTTTTGTTTCAACTTTAATAGTTGATGTAACTTCATTATTTTCAAATAATATTTCACCTATATTAATTTCAGATATTTTCTTTTTTGTTCCATCATTCATCGTAATTAATGTATCTTCATCAAAACACTTAATGCTAGGTATTGATAAATTAGTTTGAACTTTTAAAACATCAAGCATAAATGCCAAAATAATAATCATAGGTATAGCAATAGCAACAAAAATTACAGTAGTTGACAAAGCAATTCCCCATGTAAAAGGAATAATCCAAAATATCGCAATTAACACCGCAAGTGCTATTAAAATAATTATAATAAATTCGGCAATTGCTCCCAAAAGGGATTTAAGAGCATAATATGTTCCTAACAAAGTAAATAAACCAGCAGTCATAGAACCTTGTACTTTAGCTAATAAATCTTTAAAACTAATAATAATTTGTTGTAACGGAATCATAAAATTCATAACGCGTCCCATTATTTCTTCAGTAATTTCTTGAAACATATTTCTAATTTTGTCAAACATTGCTCTAATAGCTTGAATAGCAAGTAAAATATCAGCAATAATACTTTTGAACATATTCATTACAAATGTTAATGGTTCTATTGCCATACCCATAATGCTTGATAAAATATTTTGTGTACAGTAATTAAAATTTTGAGCAGTATAATCAAGTGCTGATATACCTTCAGGGTGTGTTATAAAACCAGAAAATGGTATAATATTAGGTTTACATCTTTGATTAGGCCAATCATCAATTATTGGCTGTGAATGAATTTTTACATAACAATATGAAATTAGTATTAATAAAACAATTGTAATAATTATAAATAATAAAACACTTGCTCCATACTGGTCAAAATAATTTAATTTTTCATACATTTTTTTTATATTTTGTAATCCTTCTTTATCCATATATAGTATACTCTTAAAAAAAGAATAATAAAAATACATTTTCGAATATAACAAAATATAAAATACAAATTTATTTTTTAATAAAATGGTCTTCCCAATCCCAAAATATTTCATTTCCAATAACTATTTTATGGTTAGTTGTAATTAGACAACTAAACCAGTCTGTTTCAAAATCGGAAATAGTTGCGTTACTATAATTTTCTACCTTAATAAATTTATTTAACTTTTTATCAAATACTAAATGAGAACCAGTAACATAAATATCATCATTATTAATGCCGGCATTTTTGATTTTATAAAACGGTAATTTTTCTCTCTTATTATCAATTTTCATAACTGATTCTACGACTGAACCATCTTCTAATATATCGCCTAAATCAACATCCTTGATAGTTTTAATAGTTCCATCAGAAAGTTTAATTAAAGTATTTGGATAAAAGCATTTACCAATTGCTCTTACTAATTGACCTGGTGGTGCGTTCCATGTACTTTTCATAGTTAAAACGCTACCATCTATAACATACATAAGACTTACCATAATGCCAATAATTTTGCCGATTAAATCCATAATACCAATTGTTATTCTTTGAAATTCAATAACTATGTTTAAAAATACACCAAAAACAGACTGAATAATGTTAGAAAAAAATGTTCTAATTTTATCAAACATTGCTCTAACGGATTGTATTTCATCCATAAAACTAGAAAGCATATTACCAATAAAATTAGTAATAAATGTTAATGGTTGTAATAAATAACCCATAAAATTAATTTGCATAGATTGAATGCAGTAAACAAAATTTTCTTCCATATTATCTGCTAAAGGCATATAAATAGGATTACATCGATATAAAGGCCAGTTTGCTTTAATTTGTGCTACTTGACTATAATAAAACACGCCAGCAATATATATAACAAATGCTATATTTACATATAAAAAATTAATCCAATTTTTTCCAGTTGGCATAACTTATATTATCAGTATAAAATTATTAAATATTTTTAGTTTATATTTAATAATTTTTATTTAATATATTAATAAATGAGAAAAATGTCAATGAAGTTTACTAATAATTCAAGTATTGTAAAAAAACCATCACCTATTATTGTTAAACCATATTTTAATAAAGATATGAATTTTTATGTTTGTAGTAGTGGAGGTTGTGGTTCAACAATTTTATTTAATTATTTATCACTATTTGGTAATGTTTATCATATTCATGATAGATTTCCACCAAAAAAATTACATTATGTAGGAAAAGAAAATACAAATGAAGATGTTTACCTTGAATGGTTTAATAATGTAGAAATACCAGAAGATAAATTAAAAAATTACAAAGTTATATTCATTTATAGGAATCCTATTCAAATAATATTTTCTAGATTTACTCAGGCAAAAAATCCGAATGTACCTCATTTACAGCATATTAAATGTGATAATAATGGTAACATAAATTTTGGTGATGTTATAAAAACAGGTAAAGATTTATATAAAATAGAGGAATTTTTTGATAATTATGTAGTGCCAACTAATAGAAATTATCATATTTATGCTATAAAATATGAATTATTTTGGAATAATATAAGTTTATTTAATAATATAATGGGAATTCCAGATATTAAAGAATTATATCCAAGAAGATTTGAAAATCCTAAAACTTTTATTTTTGTAAAAGAATTAAACTATATTTATAATTCATTAATTAGAAAAATGAATAAAATGCGTTTTATTGAAATAATAAAACCTATAGAAGAAAATACTGAAGAACCATGTATTGATATTTAATTTTTTCTACGTTTATGACTTTTTCTACGTTTATGACTTTTTCTACGTTTACAACTTTTTCTATATTTTTTACCTCCACTCATACATCCCCAAACCCAATTTGGATTTATTCCTCCTTTTCTTCTTCTAGAGCCAGCTTTTTGACTAGCAGGACTAGTTTGTGTAGCATATTTATCATAATTACTATTTGCTGACATTTGAGTTGATGTTTTTGTATTTCCTGCTATTTGATCATTAGGATTTGTTCCTGTTCCGCCTTGAGGTTGATAGAGCATTTGATATTGTGGAACAACTACACCACCACCGTGATGCCTTCTTTTTCCTCCAGCCAACGCTTTATTTGCATTAGCTTGACTTTGAGCGGCACCACTCATGCTGGCAATAGCAGAATCGCGTGGGTTTCCTGCTAACATAGCTTTTTGTGTAGGATACATTACTCCAGGTACAGTATTATTTGTAGTCATTTAATATATATTAATATATTAATTATATTAATATAAGTTTAAAAATAAAATACATAATATTTAAATATATATAATGGATGATAAGCAAAGACTTCAATTATCAAATATGATTAAGGCAAATAATGTTGAGGACCAAACTCAAATAATAAGACAACTTAAACATAGTCAAATTTTACGCAATGAAATAAATACAATGATTTTGCTTAAGGCTAAATATAGAGGAGATAATGAAAAAATATATAGTGAAACGGTTGACCAATGTAATTTTTTATTTACGTATTATACTGACATATTTAATAAGATAAGAAAAGATGAAATTGACATTGGTATTTTGAATAAATTTTTAGATGTATTAAAACGTATTGAAGATGAAGAACTAGACCAACACGAGGGTTCATTTGCTGTTGGCACACTTTTAAAAGAATTATATATTGATAGTGCTTTAAAAAAGGCAGAAAAGTTAGATGAATTATCTGAAAAAGCTATTGAACCAAAACATGCCGAAGTTAAGATTTCGTGGAAAGAATATAAAAATATTAAGAGTTAATTATTTTTTCATAACTAAATTTATAATGTTATATGAAACATAACCTATAAATGAGCCTAATATAGCACCTGATATTAACTGATATGCTGTATGATTTCTATATGCGTATCTTTCATATATAACAACTAAACCGATTACCAATAATAATAATATCCAAGGAATAAATTTATTAGTAACTAAATAAGCATAAACAATTGATAGGAATGTAAGTTGACTATGTCCTGATGGCATACCATAAGTTTTTTTACTAAATATATCTGAATCTAAAAATTTTATTGGATTACTTGGTCTTAAGTTTTTAGTATAATCTTTTAATAACGTATTTATTATTCTACTTAAAATTACAACAATAATATAAAAAATTAGAAAGATATGGTTATTATAAATTAACGCACAAGTAATTAAAAATGTTATTTGTTCACCAAAATAACCTATTGCCATTAAAAAATCATAAACTAAACTACGTAGAATAGACCCCATATATATATTATTTATATAAAATATAAATAAATAACATAAATATATCTCTATAAATTTATATATTTATGCCAAAAAAATATAACACGACTACAACACTTGTAATAGTAGAATCTCCAGCAAAGTGTAAAAAAATAGAACAATATTTGGGACCAGGTTATAAATGTTTGGCTTCATTTGGTCATTTGAGAGAATTACCTTCCCTCAAAAATATAGATATTGAAAATAAATTTAATCCTACTTATGCTGTTATTGATAATGCGATAAAGAAAAAACAAATAGAGGTTCTTAGAAAAGAAATTAAATCAGCTAGTGAAGTAATATTAGCAACAGATGATGACCGAGAAGGTGAAGCTATAGCGTGGCATTTATGTGAATTATTTAAGTTGAATATTAAAAAAACTAAACGTATTATTTTTCATGAAATTACAGAAACCGCCATACAATTAGCAATTCAAAATCCAAAATTAATAAATATGGATATAGTAAATGCTCAACAAGCACGTCAAATTTTAGATATTCTTGTAGGATTTAAAGTATCTCCTATGCTATGGAAATTTATATCAAGTCCAAAAGGTAAAGAAAGTTCTCTCTCTGCTGGACGTTGTCAAACCCCAGCACTTAAAATAATTTATGATAATGAGCAAGATATAAAGGCTGCTGAAGAGAGAAAAGTTTATAATACAATTGGTTACTTCACAAATTTAAATATAGGTTTTGATTTAAATCCCCAAGGTAAACATGAAACAGAAGAAGATATGACAATTTTTTTAGATGGTTCAGCTGATTTTTCTCATATTTATACATGTTCTAATCCAACTAAAATTTTTAAAAAACCACCAGAGCCATTTACAACATCAAGACTTCAACAAGTAGCAAGTAATGAGCTTCATTATGCACCAAAAGAAACTATGCGAGTTTGTCAACTACTTTATGAAGGAGGTTATATAACATATATGAGAACAGATTCGAAGACATATAGTGGCGATTTTATTGAAAATGTAAAGGCTTATATTTCTCGAACATACGCTCAAGGAGAGAAGTATATTAGTGAAAATATTGAGACCTTAATTACAGGGGCTGTCATAGAAGATGTTATTAAGAAAAAAACTAAGAAAACAGAAAAACCACCTCCTCAAGAAGCTCACGAAGCAATAAGACCCACAAATATTTCTCTCTTTGAACTACCTGAAACAATGGATTCTAAAGAGAGAAAGATGTATAAATTAATTTGGAGTAATACTTTGGAAAGCTGTATGACATCTGCTTCATTTTATTCTGTTACCGCAAGTATTACTGCTTTTCAAAACACAAAATTTACATATGTGAGCGAATTAATTGACTTTCCAGGATGGAAAATAGTATCTAAAAAGTATTCAACTGAAAATAAAGAATATCAATATTTACAAACCATTAAACAAAATATGGTAATTCCTTATAAAAAAATTTATTCTAAAGTTACGATTAAAGGTGCTAAACAACATTATACAGAGGCTAAATTAGTACAACTTTTAGAGGAAAAAGGAATAGGTAGACCTTCCACATTTTCTTCTCTCGTTGATAAAATTCAAGAAAGAGGTTATGTTAAAAAAGAAGACATTAAAGGTAAAGAAATAGTTTGTAAAGATTTTGAGTTAGAAAATGATGAAATATTTGAAATTGAAACAAAGAGAGAATTTGGAAACGAGCATGGAAAATTAGTAATACAACCTCTAGGAACAATTGTAATAGAATTTTTAGAAAAACATTTTAATGAATTATTTAATTATGATTATACAAGTGTAATGGAAACTTCTCTCGATAAGATTTCTAAAGGTGAAACAATATGGTTTGAATTATGTGAAAGTTGTAATAAACAAATAGATAATTTAGTTGATAATTTAAAAGATGAAACAAAAATAGAAATAAAGTTGGATGAGAATAATAGTTATATTGTAGGTAGATACGGACCAGTTATAAAATGTGTAGAAGAAGTAGATGGTAAAGAAGAAATAAAATTTAAACCAATTAGAAAAGATGTAGATATTAAAACATTAGAAAAAGGAAACTGTAAAGTTGAAGATATTGTTGATAACAATAAAACAACACAAAGTCAATATATTTTAGGACAATATCAAGGCAAAGATGTTATTTTAAAAAAGGGTAAGTTTGGCCTTTATATTTCATGGGGTGAAAATTCAAAAACATTAAAAGAACTCGGTAATAGACCTATTGAAAATATCACATTTGATGAAATTAAAAAATATTTAGAAGAGGGTAGTAATTTAATAAGAGAGATAAATTCAAGTTTATCTATTAGAAAAGGACCAAAAGGTGATTATTTATTTTATAAAAATTCTAAAATGAAAAAACCGAATTTTTATGATATTAAAAGTTTCATTCAAGAAACAAAAGAAGACTATAAAATATGTGATATAAATATTTTAAAGTCGTGGATTTCAGAAAAGTATAAAGTATAAAATTACATGATATTTATTTTTATAAATTTGTTGGATACAATTTACTTTTATATTCTCTCAATATTTGAGGTAGTTGTATTGTAAACTCAATTGTGAAACTAAAATTAAATATACCAAAATCAACTAATTGACCATTATGATATCTTAATCTAATATGAAATTTTCTCATTCTCTCTGCTGGAGGATAATAAAATTTATAAGGACCTGAATCTTTATCAAACCACTGTGAAAGAGGAGTTGTTGGAACAGAAATTCTAGCAAATGCTGAATTTACAACACCATTGGTTTCATTAGTAGTCATTGTAAAAGGACTAATGTTATATGGTTTAGTTTCATCTATACAATTTTGACCATCAATTTCCATATACATATAAGATGGACCCATTATATTTATTTTATACGGTGCTTCTATCCAATGTACACTTGAATTAGGTAAACTTGTATTTGGTAAAAGCCAATAACCATTATCACCTGGATTTAAAGCATCTCCATAATAAAATCTCGGGACAAATTCTCCATTATAAAATGATAAATCAGTATTGCTTATATTTGAACCATTAATTGATGTTGTATTACATCTACTTAATCCTAAGTAACCAGGTAAACCCCAATTAGCATATTCAGGAACACGGTAATTAGGAAAAGGAATTGTTATTGGATTAGGTGTGTCTAAACCACATTGTAAATTATTGTTTAAACTAGAATTTATAAACTGTGTTTCGTTTGTTAAAGTAAATCCATCCGAAATATTACCAAACCATAATTTTATACCTACAACATTATAGACAACAACAAAATTATTATATCCACCATTATCATTAAACAACGATAATGCTTCGGTATAGTCACTATCAATACTAGATTGTTCTTTAAAATACTGAATTATTCTATTAGTAACAGCAGTATTTAATTTATTAGTTAGTTCTGTTGCCATTTGTGTTGGACTATAAAATCCAGGTTCAATAGTAATTGAATATTCTTCAGCTTTTGAATAAAATAAACATTCAAATATTTTTTGTGAAAGTAAACTGGAATAATTATTTATATTTGGATTATAAGGGTTATCAATCAAAAATGTCATAGTCACATTATTTAATAAGTTGCTGAATGTACTATAATTGGATGGAAAAGACCAATCATATAACTTTAAAGCGGCTACATTAAGTAAATCTTCTGGTAATTCAATTTCAAAATCACTTGCTGAAGGATATTTTAACATGTCTCTATCCTCAGAATGAATTGCGACAAATTTTTTATAATAAATATATTCTTGAGAATTTTGTATCAAAGGATGAGTAATACTTGTACTATAAATTCTTGTATTAATTGTATCTAAAAATTGTTGTCCTTGTTTCGTATATTGAAAATTATTAGATGCCATATTATATAATATATATTAATTTTTTTAATATATATATTAAATAAATTAAATTAAATTAAATAAATAAAAAGAATAGTTATATATATAAATGTCGAGTTTATCAGGGCAATATCAAAATACAGCAAATTATGGTGGAAGAATAGCAAATCAAGGAACAATAAAACAGTTTTATAATAGTCAATGTAACTCAAATGGTTTAATTTTCAAAACATTACCAGGAAATATTACAGTTCAAACAACGGTTAATCAAACAGTACCGTTTTATGTAGCAAGCAATTTATATGTTGCTGGTGATATAACACTTGCGTCTGATAAAAATTTAAAAGATAATATTAGCTCTATAACAGAAGAAAAAACTAATAATGTATTAAATTTAAATCCTGTACAATATTCTTTTAAAGCTGATACAAAAAAAAAGATACATTATGGTTTTATAGCACAAGAATTAGAAGAAATATATCCAGAATTAGTAAAAGATAGTGAAATGGGTCATAGAAAAGTAAATTATATTGAAATTATTCCATTAATTGTATTAAAAATGAAAGATATGCAAAATGAAATAGATGAATTAAAAAAAGAATTAGCTTTAAAAATTGCTAATGTATAAATTTATTATCACTTATTATTATAAATGAAAGGCTGGTATAATGGTATATATAAAGCATTAATTATGGCTGGCGTTATAGCATTTATAATAGGGTTTTTTACAAATGGAAATGTATCTTTAGGCTCTTATATTGCTGGTTACTCTGTATTAGTTTTAGGTATCATGCTGATATTATTAATTTTGTTTAATGGTATAATGCAAACAAAACAAGACCAATCAACATTCAATATACTTTTTTCAATTATAATTACAACTGGTCCATTTTTATTAATGTTAGGAGTTATTGCTTTTATATTATATTTAATGATAAAATACAAAAATAATATAATAAGTGGTCATGTGTCTCCTAATTATAATTCATTTAGTAATATAACAATTATATTATTATTAATTCAGTTGTATATAGTTTATACAAATATATCAACCGAAAAATTTGAAGCAACAGGAAAAATTTCTAAATTAACATCTAGCACATTATATTTATTAGGTGTTTTAGAAGGAATTAGTGCTGTAATTTTATATACAATTTTAAATTACTTTACAACAGACGGTTTTTCAACAATTCGTATTTAATGTAATATTACAATGAATTAATTTTTACAAATTTATATGTTAAACCATAATTATTTTGTGTTTCCCAAATTCCGGATATTTTAAGAATAAATGAACATAAAGCTTTATTTCCAATGTCATTAAATATTTTTAAATTGCCATTTCGTAGCTGTTCATATATTTTATATTGTGAAATTTTATTTTGAATTCCAATTTTTTTAAGCAAATTTTCTTCAATTATTTTAACACTATCAATAATATCTTTATGATTTACTACATTAAAATTGCATTTATATTTAGTATAATATTTTTCACAAGTTATATCATTTAATGTAATTAATAAATAAATACCATTTAAAACAAAATTATTATTAGAATAAAGTATTCTTATAAAATTTCCTTCATTCATAACATTATTTTTAATAGGTTCGCAAAAAAATATATTATTTTCGTCATATTGTTCAACTCGTTTTACAATATTCATAACAACTAATATATATCTTATTTTGTTTTTAAGTTATATATTTGTGCGATATTTAAAATAATATGTAAATGTAATATATTTGGTTTATAATTTAAATAAAGAATATTAAATATTAATAATAAATGAAATTCTATGAAACTCATTTTGAAGAATATATAAACGAAAATAATAGAGTAAATTTACATCCAAAACTTGATAAAATATATGAAAAATTTCCTAGTTCAATACAAAATTTAAAAAACTTAATTTTTTTTGGTCCCAATGGAACTGGAAAATATACACAAATGCTAAAATCTATAAAAAAATATAGTCCAACAGAATTGAAGTATGAAAAAAAAATTAGTTTGACATATAACAAACAACAATATTTTTTCAAAATTAGTGATATACATTATGAAGTAGATATGTCTCTCTTAGGGTGTAATTCTAAATTACTATGGTATGAGTTATATCAACAAATAATAGATATTATATCTGCTAAAACAGAAAAATCAGGAATTATAGTTTGTAAATATTTTCATGATATACATAGTGAACTACTTGAAAATTTTTATAGTTATATGCAAAAAAATACTGATACATCAATAGATTTAAAATTTATATTAATTACTGAAGAAATTAGTTTTATACCTGATAACATACTAAATTGCTGTGAAATTATAAACATATGTAGACCTACAAAGTCATCGTATGTAAAATGTGTAAAAAACAAATTACCTGTAAAATTAAAACCAGAAAATATAACAAATATTAAACTTCTTCATCTTTATAATGAAGAATTAATGCTACAGTATAAGATTATATGTAATAAAATA